>Ga0116227_10005373_pt1 | contig 27020 bp, 26 predicted proteins | sample S1TSphgellanicum_FD_89693 | JGI IMG/M metagenome (GOLD analysis project Ga0116227, IMG submission 89693) | Host-associated microbial communities from peat moss isolated from Minnesota, USA - S1T2_Fb - Sphagnum magellanicum MG | ecosystem: Host-associated > Plants > Peat moss > Unclassified...
CGAATCGACCATTGGTTTTGCTTTGTTTTTATTTCTCCATTCTTTAGGGTGTTTCCTTTTTCTCCTATTTCCTGATATATGATGAGACCTGAAATCTGTATGACCTTGCTATCAGGTGATCTTTTGATTCTCATTAGGTTGAAGTACATTGTAAATTTCGAGAAGTTTTCAGTATGTATAAGTATTCCAACATGGACTTCCACCAATTTTGATGGAAATCATTCATCTAAATCAAATTGCCTTTTTATCTTGTCACTATATCTTCGAAAATGTTCTCCTTCTATAGGAATCATTGGATTGGGCCAAATGAATGAAACAAAGTATTGTGTTATTTTAAATTTGATTTTGCTAAAGCATATAAAAAGGTTTTTTGATATTTTTTGTTTGGAATGATGGAAACTTTTGGGATGGCAAGGGAGTTCATATACATCGTTTGCATTTTATTTTTGGAAGTGGAAGTAGTTGTGAATGTTAATGGCATTCCATTGTCAACTTTCCCAATTTGAAAAGGAATTTCACAAAGGTGTCCTATAGTTTTGTATCTTTTCATTTTGATTGGAAAAGCTTTCAATGTAATAATGAAGAGAACTATGGAAAATAAAGAAATTGAGGGGGTCATGCTACTCAATAAGGTTAACCAACATGTTGTTTCACAATACACAAATGACAAATTGTTCACCATTAAAGGGAATAAAGAACCATCAATAATATAATCCACATACTCCAAGGGTTCCACATAACATCAAGGTTTGAGGTCACTTATAAAAAAAGTCAAGCATATTGGCAAAGCCTTGAAGCTCAACTAAAATGGATTCAAAATTTTGCTTGGGGTTGAGCATGAGGCAAAAATTTGTCCAAGCTTTTAGGGACTTCATTTGATTTATGTTTTGATGCACTAGATGTTAATAAATTGTTTTTAGACAAAATAGAAAGGAAATTGAAATAAAGCATTAGGCTTTCATTAGTAGGAAGGGCACTCATTGTCAATTCTATTATGTTATTGACCTTGTGGTATTTCCTATTAGTTTGGGCAAGGTCTAAGAGGGTAATAAAGAAGACCAAGAATATGATTATGAATTCCCTATGGTTAGGGAGTGACTTTTGACATGAACTTGAATCAAATGGATAGATTGTTTTCTTGAGTGCAAGAAAAGGAGATGTGATTCCATTGATTCAAAGGATATAATGTATGCTCTTTTAACTGAATGGATCCTTCTTGACTTCCGACCATGGGAGTTTAATTTTAAGGTTGTTTGAAGACTAAGGTTGGCTAATTCATTGATATTGCATCCATTTAGTATGTCATATGCATTGAAAAAACTCTTTCACATAATTTTGTTGAGTGTAGTCAAACAAGACATGCATGGTCTTAGGCTCTAACCATCATGCAACATCCTTTTTTTTGTTCCTTAGATGTGATTGTGTATAGGTCAATGTCTCTTTGGTGAGGACCTACCTAAAAGATTCAATTGGTTTAGAAACGTTTGATAGTGCTTTGGACTATTTGGATAGATTATAACAACAAAATCTTCAAGCTTCAAGGGCTTGGAGACCATAAAGTCTTGATGCAAAATTTTCATATGTATATAATATGGGTCATATGTGGTTCGCATAGTGACATTTAGTTTTTCAAATTATATTAAAAATTATCAAATTTGATATTTTAAACTAATGCAAGAAAGCCACATGTCAAATACAATCCTTAAAAAATACTCAATGCATGACTTGATTGACTTCTTTTATTGTGATTAAACCCCAAAACTATGTGGATAACTCCACAATTTTCTCAAAACTTAGTTCCTTTCTCATGCCATCTTCTTGGCCATACACATCAATTCATCCTTTATGATTATGGCTACCAATTTGTCATTCATAGCAACAAAAAAATGTGAAGGTAAAAAGTCCAAAATCTCCCTCGTTATCGCATTGTTCTTTTTAGATTTCAAGTCATATAGTTCCTGGTAGAAATCAAAGTAAACTTTATTTAATTTTTCAATGTTTATGTATAAAGCCCACTTCTTGAGTGGCCAATAATAGAAGACATTGGTTTCTCATAGACTTGGCCAAAAGAAATTTTAAACATATTGTATCAACTATTTTGCCAATTAAATCAGTGATTAAACTTGTTGCCCCTTTAGGATCCTAATTTCATGAGCTTGAAGTCTATTGCATATGAAGGCCGCTTGCTTTTGGAAGGTTGAATTACTAAGGTCAAAATGAAAAAGAATTTGGGCCTTTTCAAAACTCCATTTAAATTCTCCTTATCTTCTTTCATCATTATAACTTTAATTTTGTAATATCCTTTGTAAAACTTAGCCACCCTCCAAAGCATAGTCACATTAGTGAGAGTCATAACAAATGTAATTAGTGATTCATTTTTCATGTCTTAAAGTTCTAACTTAATTTTGCGTTAAATTTTTTGAATTTACTTATATAACAACATTCATAACATATCAATGAACATGTGAATAAATTTTAAATAAATTTAAATAATTATTCTTTAAAAATATTTTATTTATTGTTTTTTAAATAATAAAAGGATTTATAAAATGACTTGAAAAATTGTGAAAATGATAGTTTGACAAAAGACTAATTATAATTGGAGGATGGAATACAAGCAAGCTCACCTCCCAGCTGAAGTTAGTTGGCTTGTCTCCAGGTCAGATGGTCCATCTTCCAAGTCTTAGGTGGGCTTCTCCAGATTGGATGGTGCAGTTTCCACATTATGTAAGGCCATAACCATAGAGTCAGCACCACCTGTGGATTTTTCAGCCAATTCATTGTAAATTAGAAATTCTGTGAGCAACATCAATTGAGGGTTGAAGCCAAAGACAAAAGACAAAACAGTTCATATTCATAGGCGCCATAATTTTATGGCTCTACCTTCGGCCGCTTATGAAGCTTTTTGCTCAGGTAAAATTATGCAATTCTCAAGTTTTTATGCAGATCTAGAACTCACAACTCGAGTCCATTACTCACCAGGGAGGGTGGCTGCATCCATAGCATTAGCATGATCTGCAGATTGGCCGCCCAAAACTTTTTCTTTAGTTCCATTTTGGTACATCACATGGGCGAGTTCAAACTTTGTTACTACTTAAACTGGAACAGAGTTCTTTTCAGACATCCTGAATGTACATGTAGATGTTCACAATTGCATATGGATATTCGACCAAGGTGTGCATCTACATGTAAATCCAGTAAAACCAGAACATCACTGTCATGTGTAAAATTACATATGCAGATATACATACATAGATATTAACAAATGTATCTTTTTGCAAAACATAGTGACTCCAAACTTTGTAGAAACTTTAACCTACCTAGCTAGGCAGCCCAACAATGCAGGAGAAATATGAGATGAGTTCAACCCAAAGTCATCCCCTTACCAGAAGGTGAGTAATTTTCCACTTCCAAGGAGTGGCAGTTGGATGAACCCCGATTTTAGAACTCCTGGCTACAACTGAACTGAGACAAAAGCCATCTGTGGCTCAGTCTGTTCCATAACAGAGGTTGTAGAAATCCTGGAATTCCTAGTTCTCTCCAATATCTGTTGCCAGATACTGTCTTTCTCAATGTTTACAAGGGCGATGCATGTCGGAGCGGACTGCCAGTTCCAAACCCTAGATATTTTTCTCTGTGCAGGTTGGGCCAAGGAGGCCATCTATAATTTTGGAACTGAGGAGGATGTGACTCATGTATATTCTGAATCTGGGCCTTTTTACCAAGTCAACTAGCATAGAGAAATGACCCACTTTGTTGCAACACATGAAGCTGAACCTTTGGATTCATCAGAGGAGAGGAGGAACATCAGGGTAAGTAGAATAGACAACTGTGTATGATTGAAGATCAACTTGATCAGGTCACCAGCTGGAACAGATGTCTCCTCATCCCAAACCTGTTTTCACGAGTTTTTGAATGTGAACTTGAGGTAAATGTGTTGGAGATTGCAATGGTGTGCAGGTGAAGCAGGGAATCCAGTGTTGCAGTTGCTGGGTGGATAGCCATCAATTGGTGCCCTTGATTTCTGCATGGAAAAATGGGAAGTTGGTGTTGCTTTGACTGCATCACAGAAAGGCTCCCTGCCCTTGCCTACTGGCCTTGGAAGTTTGTGTATTGGTCAAGTGGGTTGATTACCTTTAATTTTACAAGCTTGGGTCTTGTCTGGCCATACACACCTTCTGGCTAGATGCAGTATGTGTGCATCTCTTGATCTCATTCTCTATGAGGAAGGCTTCAAAACGTTCATGTCCTGGCACCATCATCTTGCAGAAGCAACTTGTTGCTACAAATGACCACTCGTCAACATGGAAGAAGTACAATAACAGGTTAGTCAAGGTGTTGGCCTCAACAGGATTGCTGTGAAAGTCATCCAGATTTGTCATCTTGGGAAATTTTAGTGAGGCACTTATCAACTGTACCTGGGTTGCAACTTGGATAAAGCAGATTCACATATCTCCATTGGAAGGAACTTGAGGATGTGGGGGGCATCTGTTAATTTCAAAGGTTTGTGGGTGTGTTGCTATTGAGCTTCATTGTGGTGCCTTGCAGCTGCAACTGCTTGGTACTTTTGCAGGTGTGGAGTTGTCACTGCAGGATGTTGGATATCCAGTGACCCTTGACAGTGCTGTGGCTGCAACCCAAGCTCATCTGCAGAGATCCACTCAACCCATTGCCTCAAGAATCTGAACATCTTTTCTTGGGGTTTTTCCAGCTGTGAATCAAACATGGACAATAAATGGCTCACATGAGTGATGAAGAGGAGTTAATTGTTAGTTAGTTGAGCACTAACCCACAGCAATCACAGCAAGCTTGTGTGTATGATTTTTGCTGGACACTAAATCCCTCTACAAATTGCTGAGTTTCTGGAAGAATTCTTCCACTTGTTATACTGATTATGCTTGTAGCCTTTTTTGACCTATTCACCAATGGACAGAGACAGATATAAAGCTTGCCTTGGTTCTCCGCACTGCTGCATCAACATATCTTATTTCTTCTCCACTTCCATAAGTCCTCTCACCTGTCTTCTGATTCACTGTCCAACCTAGTGCCAAATTGACTAGGCCACCCTGGACTTGCAGGATTTGTTGGATAGCTTGCCAAAATTTCTATTTCATGCTCATTGAATTTATCACTCCATGATGTGTGGTATCATAAATTCCAAATGCATGTTTTTTTCAGTACAGAGATGGATGCATTACAAGACACATGTGTGCACACTTAAGTGTATACAATGGAGCCCTACAAGTTTTAAGTGTGCTTCATCAATGGGTGGACACACTGTGACCAGAACCTGTGTCCGGATTTCTTTGCTGTGTGAACAAGGCTCACCTGGTGGCTTGATGAAGAGATGACCTAATGAATGGATGACTGCGCAGATGACTGCGCAGATTTGGACTGGCAGAAAGTGCCAAAACGGAAGACGGTTTGTAATCATGAGGCGTGGAGCAAGCCACAATGCTCCCGCTTCTGTTGTTTTTTTTTCTGTTTTTGATGTTGCTTGTTGTTTGCAGATTATGTGTTTTGGCTTGTATTCTTCACAGTTTGGATGGCGCTCGGCGTTGATCGACTTGTTCTTTGCGTGGCTTCTTCGACGTATGCGATGGAAGGAAGTGCGGACTGTCAAGATAAGAAGGAAGCTTCTGGAGATGGGAAGCTACGTTCCGAGATCAGAGCCTGAGTAGTGAGAAAAATTGTGTCATGGACGTTTTCTCATTTTTCTGGTGTGGTGTTGTGTGGTTTTTGAATAAGAGGTCTGCTAGTAGTTCTTGTGAGGGAAGAATGCCCTAGCATGGTGGAAATTGATTGAGAACTTTGCATTTTCGTTGCGCCTTAGGTCTCTTACAGAAATAGACAGACTAGAATGCTTAGTGTAGGGACCGATTGAAGAAGGTGATGAAAACTACAGGGGTTTCATGAACGGCTAATGATGGCAATTGGGACTGTGATGGGGATAAATTTCACAATGTTGGGGTTCTGTGGGATCTGTTTTGGGGGGAAGTGATTGCGTGCGAAAAAAATCTGGGATTCTGAAGCTGCGTCTGTAGTGGGTGGTTTGGGTGCTCATTTCTTCTCTTTGTTCAACTTGACGGGTTTTAAGCTGTGGAAAATTATGATGAGGTTCATGTTCTAAAGCTGGGAGTTGGGTTTATAAATTACCATGTTTAGACCAGTTGGGCTCAAGAGAGAGAAGCCAGAGAGTACTGATTCTTCATGGTCCGTAATCTATATTTTAACCGGAGAATACTGATTCTTCATGGTCAGTATTCTATATTTTAAGTGCTGTATGTAGTAATTAGTTTCAGTGTTGAGCTGCTGTTACACTTCTCTGTGAATTTCAACATAAGACAGAAACTTCTTTGATTTCTATCTCATCAAATGTGGTTTTGTCGTAGCCCTCTCTTTAGGTGAGCAGTACTCCCAGGGTTTTGAAAGAAATACAGACCTAATTCATTCTGCACTTTGTTGTTCAAAAATAAATACTAGAAATCTGTTGTCTGCCGATAAAAGCTGTTTATGACTAGACACTCCTACCAGTAAGTCTTCACCCATGTACTGGTGTAGTTCGGCTGTTCCTGCTGGTTTAGAGTTTACACAAGTCACAGTTGTATCTACATAAACCAAAAAATTATGAAGTTTACCAGGGTTTCTTCAAAAATTAGTTGAAAGAGGCCAAAATGAACCAGAAACAAGGCCTTCACTTTTAGAGGGATTGTTGAGTGAAATATTTACATTTAATACCCTGTGTAACATTTCACACTTGCTTATTTGTTTTGCATTAGGCCTATCAAAGTAATGCAATTTCCATAATGACCTGTGGAAAGGTCATTACTCAGGGCCAAGTTGCAAAGACATTTACATTGTGATAAAATTAGTACAATACATATTATGAGTTAGTAATACAACCTATTGGAGTTGGATTTTAGCTTCAAACAACACTGTACAATTCCATTCAACTTTCTCTTCACACTGAATTCTGTCAGCCAAAGTCAGTTGCAATCCTGAGAAAGATGACTAGTGCTATTGCACCTTTCTGCCCTATTGCTGAAATATGGCGTGACCACCAGGTAAACCCTCTTGATGCCCTTCTAGTTGAAAGGTTGAACGAGTTTATTGGCGGGACAGTGGGTGATGGTGGGTTTGAAAGAAAAAAGTTTGGACTGGACATATTGAACTTTAAAAGAATATAAGAAACATTTGAAAGAAGCATTTCTTATAGAGTCTTTCTGTTTGAAAAAGAGTTGCATCCAGTGACCAGTCAATAAAATATAAAGGAAGACCAGCCACTTCATATTAGCACAAGTTATCACCATGCAAAGTTCAACACTCTTCATAGATGTTGTGATGTGTAGTGTCGTGATGTACGGTGTTGTAAGGGTGTAAATCCGTAATAAATTTTATTAAACAAAAAGACTAAAGCCAATCAAAGGTATAAACTAATCAACCAAAAAGAGATGCACGCAAATATATATATATATATATATATATATAATGCACAAGAGGGGGTTGAGATGAAATTCTCATGTATTGAATGAAAGAAAGAGTTGAAGTGCAAAGAAAAAAGAAGATGTTATGTATGTAGACGGTGACCGTGCAATGGCCACCGTGAGCATTTAGAAATCCTATTTGATTATGAAAGAAACTCTCTTGACAAGGGAATCCTAAAAAAACTAAAGAGAAAAAGGAAAGGCTTGGCCTTTTATATTGTTGACAACAAACTAAAACCCTAAGTACTTAATAACGTACAGTCACCTAAGACCGTACATTAACCCTAAAAGCGCACATGGGCATGCCCGTAATTGGCCATCATGTATGAGGCCATGTATAGGCATGACAGTTATCGTGACATGTAGTGTCGTGATGTACGGTGTCGTAAAGGTGTAAATTCGTAGTAAATTCTACTAAATAAAAAAATTAAAGCTAGACAAAGTTATAAACTAATCAACCAAAAAAAGATGCACGCACATATATATACAATGCACAAGGAAGGGCTGAGATGAAATTCTCATGTATCCCCCCCCAAGACCTGAGCCAAGAAAAACGTGGCATGGTATGAGTAGGAATTAAGGTGTTGATGAATAGTACCAATTGCCGGTGGGAACTTGAGTGGGCTCCAGCTTGAGGCAAAAAAGATGGTATCCACCATTACAATTATCGCAAAGTAACATCTAATTAGCATCGTTTGTCCTTTGACATACCTGACATGGATAATCAAGTGGAGGAATCCAAGTCGACGTGATGATGGTAGGATCCAAGTTCGGCAAGTGGTAAGGCGCACAATTTTTGAAATGATCCCGAATTGTGCATTCGTCAACTCCTTGCAACTCTAACACACCTAAAGGCCTAATCGCCTTAATCTTCAAGATAATGCGACCGGAAGAAGTGTCTAAAGTATCATTAGGTTGTTGCTAGAGATACACAAAATCACTAACATCAAATTGTCTCACCTTAGGTTTGTAATTGCCACTTCGTGTGTGTGCATACCGTAAGGTGTTTCGATGTTGTGTAATGAACAGGTTCTCCATGGCCATGGGCATAACCCTCTTGAATAGAGCAGCCCTTTCTGCAATGACCCTAGCCCAAGTGGCTGGGGAGTCCAAGTCCACAACCTGGTCCATTTGAGCAACAATGGAAGAGGGTGGAATGGAATGTCTCCCAAAAAATAAAAAGTAAGGAGAGAAATGAGATAAAAAGGTGTGTTTGGACATTGTGTAACCCATGGTAATGTAAGGGAGGGCCAGGTCCCAATCCTTTTTGTTCTTAATGAAGCAAATCTTCTGAAGTCCCTTTTTGCACGTTTGAACCATCCTTTTTACAAAGCCATCAGCTTGGGGATGATCTTTTGAAGTCCAACGATGGTCAATGAGAACATGGTCAAGTAGGTCTTGGAATTCTCCCCTGGATTTTGATCCTTGATCAATAAGGCATTTAACACAAGCCCCAAACCTACTTAAAACTTGTTGTAAGAAAGCCTGGTTAGTGTTGTGTGATGACTTGTCTGGTAGCGCAACAAGTTTAACCCACTTTGAAAAATGCTCAATCATAATCATGATGTAAACATTACCCCTAGAGGTTTGTGGTAACTTTGCAACTAAATCACATGACTAACGATAGAATATGCTCTAAATAGGGAATGGAAAAAGTGTGAGTTGTCGAGAGGAAAAAAAAGTTCTCACTCTATCACATTATTCACACTTAGTAATGATGTTTCGGACTTGAACATACATACCTCTCCAATGGTAATGAGGAGCGAGAAGGTTATAAATACGTTAACTCCAAGGTGTCCAAGCTCCGAGTGTACATTTTGAATAAGACTAGGTCGTTCATGTGGTGGTGGAACCACTTTATCACCTTGTGGTAAGCATCGGATGAGGTGATTGTCCCTCCATGAATAGCATTTGGATCGTTGTTGTATGTGATCCCGCTGACTTGATGTAACTTGGGAAGGGTATTCCCCATGTTAAAAAAACCTCAGAGTGTCCAAGTCCTCCCATATATCCATAATGGGATGCTCAACCAAGTTACATTGCAGTAGTGCAAGATAATTAGATGCCTCAGATACATGTACTACTGGAATGTGGTCAAAATCTTGCCTGGCTAATGAAAAATCTTCAAAGGTAGTGAAGGGTCTTCGCGACATGGTATCCACATTCTAATGTGTGATACCAAGTCGATGAATAACCTTGAACTCATACTCTTGAAGTATAAGCACCCAACGAGCTAACTTACCAATAAGCTTATCATTGGTCATCAACCACTTGATAGGCTAATGGTCGGTATACAAAATGAAATTGGTGCCATAAAGATAGGGCCTAAAATGTATGACAACCCATACAACAGCAAAGCACTCCCCCTTGTATGAAAAGTAGTTGCTCTCAACCTTATTTTTGCTTTGAGATGCATAGGCGATAACATATTCCTTGCTTTCCTCATCAAGTTGGCTAAGAATAGCTCTAATACTAAGAACACTCCAGTTAATGTATAGAATGAAAACTTTGTTGAAATTAGGTCTTCTCAAAATGGGGAACTCTGAAAGCTTTTCCTTGAGTGTGTTGAAAGCTTCCTGAGCCTCATCACTCCATGTCCAAGCAACATCCTTCTTTAACAATGCATAGAGAGGATGAGTAATAGTACTGAAGTCTTGGACATAAATTCTGTAGTAATTACATAGTCCAATGAAGCTCCTCAACGTGTGAACATCAGTAGGATTGGGCATCTTCCAAATGACTATTACTTTGGCTTAATGAGCCATAATACCATTTGGCAAAATTTATGTCTAAGGTAGATTACCAAGGTGATAGCAAACTCACATTTTTTAGGATGGATCTTCATATTGACTTCATGGAGCCTCTTGAATAACTCCTTAAGATGAGCCAAATGTTGCAGGAGCCCCTTGCTATGCACTAGGACGTCATTTATGTAGCACTTCAAAAAATCTGCCCCTTCGAGAACCTGGTCCATGATTCGTTGAAAGAAGACAAGTGCATTATTTAATCCAAAAGGCATCACAAGCCATTGCCATAACTAGTTGCTTCCATGGAATGATGTTTTCTTGTGATCCTTTGCAACGAGCATAATCTTGTTAAAACCTTGCTTAAGATCCACAATTGTGAAGATGTTTGAATTTCCAATGTTATCAAACAATTTTTTAGGGATGGGCATGGGGTACCTATCTTGAGGTGTAACTAGGTTCAAAGGCTAATAATCCCCACACATCTTTTTTTCAGTCCATAATCCAGTTGAATCTTTCTTTGCTGGCATTACTATAGCGGTTGCAAAATCAGAACTTGATGGTTGAATGAGACCAGCTTCATGGAGCTCTTTGCATCTTTCATCTACCAGTTCCCACTCATGTTTGCTCAACCTATGCCTCCTTCGATAGACGGGTTTTTCATCTGTAAGGTCTATAGATAACTGCATGGTCTTACACCTACCTAAGTCTTTCATTGAGAATGCGAACACATTTTCATATTTAATTAACAAATCTGTGACCTGGTCTCTCTCCTTCTTGGTGAATTGGTTCCCCATAACGAAAGGGTAGTTGGAAACACATGGAATGGAGTTAGAAAGTGTGTTTGAAGAACCTAGTGTATTGGGTTCTCCACTATCCACTTGCGTAGATTCGTAGAAGGTTGTAATTGTTTCTCTAGAAGCCGATGTACCTCCAGGTGCATTAGACACAATTTGAGTCAAATTACATGGTATTTCTTCCCCCCCAACATTAAGAGTGAAATGTAGAGTGTTCAAGATAGGCAAGTGTATTTGGTCGAGGTGCCATGTGGTTGCATCGCCAAAATTGCAAGTTGATTGAATCAGTGTTGGTGTTGTGTACATTTGAAAGAGTACACAAGTTACTGACAACCATGTAAGGGAGTTCAGGTCCATGCCTCTCCCCAATAGAGCGTTATGTTCCAATCTAGTCACTACAGTGTGACTAATAGTGCCAGCTTGGAACCCCATAGCCCTTTCTTTTTCTTTTGGGCTTGGTTCATCCCAAGTGGTTGAAGCATGACGATATACCAGGCCTGGTCCATCTCCTTGAAAGACATGTGCTCCTGGGAAGGAGACAAAGGTGGGTCAAGCACCTCTTGGTTTTCCTATTATGTTTGTAAGAAACCAAGGAGGTTTCTCTTGCCTTGTAACTGGTTGGCAAGAACTTTCATCATCCAATATGTGAAAAACGTGCAGGTCGGGGTCTCTGATAGTGTATTTCAGAGCTAGCTACAGAACTGAGAGTGGTGCTAAGTTGGTCCACTAGTTGCGAAGCTGGTGTGCATAGGAATTGTATTATGTCGCATCAAGTAGTAGTGGCTCTCCAAGGTAATGCTTGACTAGTGTGTAGTGCTCTTGGACTTTCTCCCTCTGATCAAGTTGAGAAAGGGTGTTTTCAATTACATAACCAAATGTAAGAGAAATGGATTGAGGCAAGGTGATCAATCATATCATGTTTGTGAAAAGACCAGATCTTGTGTCACTCAAGCCTTCTCCAAATCCAGCTGCTAAAAATCCTTGACACTCCCAACCTAAAATGATGAGGTCGACGGGGCCAAGTAATTCCATATGTTTCTTCTGAATTAATTGTATGTTAGAGGGCAAAAATGTGGAAGTAGCCTTCCATGCGATGGTTGCAAACTATTGTGGAAATCTTGTTGTGAACTCCCTCATTCTTGATGTCGCCACTTGCCTTGCAATAGGATCAATGTCTACATAGAAATACCTTTGAACCACCATCCCTAACTGTAATAGGGCTTCGAGACCTGTACCAATACCACCAAAGAGCTCTAGTAATGTAATCCCTTCCTTAGGTGATGTCTAGGTGATTAGCTAATGAAGTAATGGCTTAATTCGTTCACCATGGCTTTCCATGCTCTCAAAACTAGACAAAGCTTTGACCAAGGGCTTGTGGGCGACTTTGAACCTCTGTAAAACCTCTGGTCCATGTTGAATGTTAGTAGGAACCACCTTTAAGCTTTGGGTAGCTTAAACGTAAGCTATTTCCTCCTCATCTCCCTTTATCCACTTGTGGCTAGCTTGTTGGATGTAGGAAATGGTCTGTGTTTCCTTGAACATACAATGGTGAGCCATAGGATTATGGTTCCCATGTAAATCAAGGGGTATGTATCCCAGGTGGTGGCCATCAATCTCCCAACGCATGTTCGAATTAGTTGTCAATTGTGAAACCAAGTGGAAACAAGGCCTCTTGCCCAATGAGCACATCATAACTAGTGGCATTGGTGACTAAACATTTGACCTATAAGCAAAGCTCCTGATCTGTACCTTCATTGAAGTTAAATGCAATCAAATCTGAGCTTTCCCCAAGTACTTCTTTTACACTCTCATTAGCGGTGCGAATTTGCCACATAGATTTTCGTAGTTTGGAGTCAAACATGCCCATCTTCTTGGTGAATTAAACTCCAAGAATCACTGGTTGGGCACGTGTATCAAGAAGTACCACTCTGGGTGTATGTCCTTCCATTTGGATTGTTGACCTAATATTGTCGACAATGGTAACTCCGGTGGTGATGGAGTTCTTTCACTAGGCACCACCTTCGGAAATGAGTGAGAGATTTTGTGGAGAAAATGGCTATCCCAACACCTTTGCTGAGTAACAAATCCACAAGTGAGGTGTTCTTAACTCCCTTTTGATATGTGAATGTAGAATCAGAGGTAGGAAAGGCCACTAGTTTAGCCATGTTAAAACCAGTGACCAGATTACGAACGCCATCTACAACACGTGAGCCAATCAAATGTTTCTCCAATGAATTATGGGTGCCACATTAGCCTCTTGTGTTGCGACATAGGAAGGGTAAAAAAAAGTAGCAAATTCTGGTGTGAGACTAAAATTGTGTGGAGTGGAAAGAACATACTCCCCAACCATGGCATCGTGTGGGAGGCCATAGAACGACCTAGGAGGTCCTTCTCGTGATCTTGAACCTTGTACAAGTTGGGCATGACTAGCTGGTTGGGAGGACTTGCCTTTTAGATTAGCAAGTTGGGCCCTCAATGATTCGAGTTCATTTTGTAGAGTCTGAGCTTAAATCACATGGGTTCCAAGCACCTCCCTTTTGTCAACATTGTGTTCTTTTTTCTTAGCATTATTGTTAGAATTACCCTTGGTGGGCAAAGCCTGAGCAAAAGGCTAAGGTGCCTTGGCTTTTGTTTGAGGGATAGCGGAAGATGTTGGTAGATTTTGCCATGGCAATCGGAGTTGTTTCCGTTCAGGGAACTTGGCAAAACAAACAGATTCTTGATGTCCCTCTTTCCCACAATAATCACAAAAGATATTCTCGGAAGGAATGTTACATTCACTAGCTTTGTGGGCAAGATTGCCACAATAGTTATAAGAAGGTAGGATGGGTGTAGCTAAGTGCACCACTTTAGTCCTTGAAGAAGAATGTGATGATCTAATTAGAGCAACTAGTGTAGGTTGAGGCCTTGAACGTGATGGAGGCCTCATAGTACTAGCTTCATAGTGTGCATGAGCTAGTTCCAGCTTTTCGAAAATGTTGTACACATCTAACAAAGCGTACGAGTCTCCAAATTTTGCAAAAACCCGTTGCAAAACCTGCGCATGGAGTGTTGGAGTATCTTCTAAGGAACGAAGTTATCAGTGAGCAGCTTCTAGGTCTGTGATGCTCTAGGTATCTTCTTTGAGTTTGAGAAGCCTCCTGTAGAGCATTTTGAGGGTTTCATCTTTCTGTTGAGAAAAGGTGGCAAGTTGCAAAATTCTTTTAGAACTTTTGACTAGAAATTCTAGCTCAAGAACTCAAAAGAATTCCCCCATTAGATCAGCAAAAATTAGCGCATTGGTGGTTGGAGGAATGTTTGCGGTAGTAGCAATGAGTTGTTGAGGAGAAATGTTTACTAAGGTAGGTACCGGGTGTAGATTATTGGGCATAGTCCCATGATGTGCAATTGTAGCTTGAAAGGTGGTGGCGATGGCTATGGCGTAAGTTAGATTGGGAATCCGGATGATGCCCAAAATCCTTGCAAAATGTTGCTCATAGACATCCAATGCCTCATAGTGCACATAGCGGGCCAATTGTTTGAATGCAAACGCTTCGGTGTAATTAGTGCCATACTTGAACTCCAATTCACAAACCATAGTTGAAAAAGTTGCTTTGAACTCCTTCAAAGAAATAGTACCTGGCCTTCCGTTGAACTTCTTAATTCTCCTAGAGGAACTATTGACCTCCATGGTGTATATGGGTGTTGAGGTCACAAATTGCAATGGAATGTATGGTGATGGTGTGAAAGTAGGTGCGGTAACAGGCATACCCCACTAATGAGCCCCTCGAATGGACTCTGATGTACCATTGATGTAGTGTGACTTGAACCTGAATTCCTAGTAGGAGTTTTATTGGATGACGGTGGTGCTGTAAACACTTGATGGTACTGTAGTGAAGATCGTGAGCTTAAAGAAATTGGCTCAAAGGATTGTGTGTTACTTCGTAGTTGATACCTGAGCTCTAGCTAAGCGGTAGTGCTTTCATCATCCGAGGACATGGTGTTATCCCATGCCCCAAAATTTTGTGATAATACATAGCACTAGTTACAAAATTCTAACACAACGTATAGTTTGAAGAATATAGTGCGCTGTTGGGAATGACCCATGACACATAGACATCGCACAGAAGTCAAACGAACGTGTAATGAAGGTCGGACGAAGGTTGGACAAAAGTCAAACAAATGTCGGATGAAAAGGCAAGATGACAAAACAATAGGATGCAAGATAGCAAGACCGTAGGACGTCAAGGCGTAAGATGCAGGGCGACATGACGATAGGGCAGAGGACGGCAAGGTGTAGGACAAAAGTCCGACAAATGTCGAATGAAAGTATTTGGATGGACAAAAGTTCGACGGACGAAACTTGAACGAATCGTTTGACGAATGTTCAACGATAGTCGAACAGACGTTTGACGAAAGTTCAACAAAAGTTGGACAGACATAAGACGAAAGTTGGACGAAAGTCAGATGGACATCGGAGGAAAATCCAACGATAGTCCGATGAATGTCGGATGAGCAGAGATCGACTACCACCACTCTAATGGTGGGTGAAGGTGCTGCATTATAGTTTTCGACAATGTGACACTACGGTAATGGTTGATAGTTCACAATGTTGTGGCAATGGTTGGTAACGTTCTACAATTCGCGACGCTATGGCAATGGCCGGTAGTTCGCGATGTTATAGCGATGGCTGGTAGCACGCTATAGTGTGGACAAACAGATTTTTTGTTTTTTTAAAAAAAAATTTATTCAACAACTTCAAGACCTTCCTTGAAGACCGCCTCTTCTTCTCTCTATTCCAGGATTTTGGCTTTGTTGGTTGGGATAACACAAGCTCCTTCGTGTAACAACACCAACTCCTTTCGGCAATAGCAACACCAGCACCCTCCAGTAGCAATAACACTAGAAGTAACAACACTAGCAACATTAGTAGTAACAACAATAACTCAAGAACTCACAAGCAAATAAGATTTATCACTTTCAACATGAAACAACAGAAAGTGTAGTTTTTCTAAATTTGAACGAAAAAAAGAGTTGAAGTGCAAAGAAAAAAGAAGATATAATGTATGTAAATAGTGGCCATGTAATGGTTGCTATGAACATTTAGAAATCTTATCTGATTATGGAAGAAACTCTTTTGACAAAGGAATTCTAAAAAAACTAAAGAGAGAAAGGAAGGGTTTAACCTTTTATATTGTTGCAAACAAATAGAAACCCTAAGTACTTAATAACGTACAATCACCTAAAACCGTACATTAACCCTAAAAGTGCACATGGGCATGCTCATAACTGACCATCGTGTATGAGACCATGTACGGGCATGACATAGAGTCCATGAGTTTGCACATCTAAACTAGAAAGCCCATTCTGACACTCTTCCAGGAGTTTATACGTGGGCACATCAAAACCTCTATCACTATCTTTCAGCAAACCAATGCTCTTGGAGAACACACATTTTAAACTTGAGGACAAGTCAAAAAGGCTTTGAATAATCCTCAATGTCACAATGTACTTAAGTCAATTTGCAATGATCCACAAATTGTCAGAACACCCAGTAGCATTTTTTAGCCATTATTGATCACTTAGCCCATTGTATGTATCTAGGGTGTCATACGATCCCTATTTGTAAAAATATGTACTTAATCATATGTTTCGTATGTGAGAATATCCCTACATTGGATAGGTATGATTTAGGGTTTTATTTTTTCAAATTCTGGAAATAGGTCCACTGGTGAGGAAACTAAGGGAATATATTAAACAGGCCAAAGGAAATGAATGCAGTCAGCACAAAAGTGCTGCTGCAATTTTTTCCTCTAGTTTGCCCATTTGCCCAGCCATATTTTCTCAATTGACACTCGGGCATGTTATGCACTCGTAACTTCATATAATAGGGGGGCATGTTTTGCACTTGTAACCTCACATAACATGCCAATTAATATGTTATATACCCCTAATGTGTTCATAACGTGCATAACATGGACTCAAAACATGCCTACGCATGACAAGGTGAAAATAAATCGGGCAAATGGGCAGACTGGAGGAAACAATCGCAGCAGTACTTCTATACCTACTGCATTCATTTATTTTGGCATGTTTAATGTTTTCCAGAAACCTAACATTCAGTGGCATGATATGGAAACTGTTTTAGGTGGACTATAGCAATTTTTACAAAAGTGTCACTACAAGTGGAGACCTAGGAAGTGCCTAGGTCTAGCATGGATGTTTTCGAAAATGGCAAAAAATCCCTAATAATCACAAATTTTCGTTTTTATACTTTTATTTTCTAGAAAAAAATTCGCCAAGTTGTCAAAGTTCGCCAAAAGGAAAAGCATGTGTGTGTTTGTTACTGTGTATGTGAACACTAACCACACCCTAACCCTCCCAAAACCAGGGTTCCCCAAGTTCCATTTTGGTACTACTGAAAAGCCATTGAGAAGGTGGTGTGGCCTTTGTTGTTTGGCATTATCGAAACAATGGAGCAAAAGTTACTGAATGTAGAGTGATTTTCATTGCTAGAAATCAAATTAAAATAGTTTAGCAAGGTTTCATAAGACCTTTTGAAGTTAGTACCACTTTGACCTGAATGGTTTTGAGATGGGTGATCTTATAGGAGGCTTTGATATACATGGGCCAACACGAGTCTATATATTAAGATAGGTATTTGTTTATTTGTTTTGTTTGTCAGATGTGAGCATGTTGTAATCCTCCCAAACTATAAGTCCTTGCTTTGATTTCGATATTGATTGCCAAGAGCCCTTCCAGAGGCAGTGCACATTTTGCACATCACCATTTTCAAGTCACTTGAGCAAAGTTATTCAATTTAGGATATTTCTCTTTACAAAATTCTTTTAAATATATAGATTTTTTTATAAGAAATTTGAAGTTATGACCACTTCAACTAATAGTATAGAGATGGATGACATTATGTCACCGGACATGAAGTCAATTGAATATGTTTTTCATGTGAACACAACAAGTTTTTAGGGTTTTGTTTTTGTTTTGAATGCTCGTCAACTTTCTGCATGTTAATGGTGAGAATTATTTCGTCACTGTTTGTTAGCAACAATAATGATTGTTTCAAGGAGACTTGTGAGCATGGGTAAGAAGCTTTGTTTGTTTGTGTATTATGTGGAACAAATTGACAACAAACAATGGATGGTTGAAGAAGCTATGGCATTGAATGGAGGTATGGAGAGTAGGATGATGGAAGGTAAGATAAGAAGTAGAATTTGAGAACAATGCGAGGTAGGTTTTCTTTTTTTCTTGATCCATTCTCAGATGATGATATGTGGAGCTTATTGAGATTTGTTGTTGCTGCATCTAATTTCTGTTGTGCCAGTGATTACACTATGGTAGGCAAAATGTTCTTGTTAATAATAGATTCTATAGGGGGTTGATGCTAAGGATTTATGAAGAACAGAAGGAAGTCCGAGTTGTAGAGATAGAAGCATGTAGACGGGTAAGTCTACATTTTGAATGGTGACCTGGGTTGAACTTCTCTTTAATCCATATAATAGGGTAGGTATTTAAGTGAGTGCCAGAAGCCTCAGTGGGGTGTCCTTGGGTTGGGTAGAACAAAAGTAAAGATGAATAGAAATGAGAAGTTAATAGAAATCTATTTGTAGCTAATGTCTGCACAAAAATTTGTCTTTCCTGAGTTCTTACAAATCAATTTGGTATAAATCATTCATACTTTGGTCCAACATAGAGATCAAAATGTTTCTAAAAATGGGTCAAATGTTTTTTTGCATTGTTGCATCTGTAGAAAAAAGGTTAACAACTCATATGGAATGAATGAACACTGAGGGTTCTAACTTCAAACTATATCTCATTAGATTTTGGACTCATAATGTGTGAATTTGTACTTAACAACAAATTGTCTGTTACCATTCTGACAAGTTAGTAAAAGATCATCAAATATGTGTTAGTTGGTGATTCAGAATGTTGAATTTTGTTTTTACAGAGCAGTAGCACCAAGAGAAATTTTGGTAATGTTAGGTTTGTAATCTCAAGGATGTAAGTTGTAGGAATTGATTCCCAGGATTTGTATATCTACTGAAAGTCTTTTGTGCCTAAGAGGTTTTTTCTATACTCTTTTATTTTTTGATTATAATTATGTGAGCTTTAATATACTTGGGCTAACAACATAAAAGCCCATTAATCGTACTTAATGACAACTAGAGGACCTCAAAACAAGGTCATTAAATTTTTGAACTTTTGTTCACATTGCTTGCATTGCATGGTAGTTTTTTCAAAAAAGAAATGCAACCCTTAGACTAAACCTCACCTTTATTTACAAAGCTACACAAATAAAGTGATGTTATTCAAATATATATGTAGTACCCGTTATCGGGAAGATCATACTAGTCTTGCTTCATGGGAAATTGAAAGATTCACAAACAGAAGAATGAAATAATATTGGCCCAAAATCTGATTTTAAGTGACATCAGTGCCAAAAATGAATCATGAATCAAGATTTTTTTCTGTTTGAATTTAGTCAGTTGCCTACAACCATTTTCGAAATGGCAAAAATTAAAAAATTGGGTTTCTACTATTTAGTTGCCAAATTTACATTTTTTTGTTAAATTATAAGATTTTTCTATTGGGTTCTAGCATATAACTAAAAAAAAAAACTAAGGATAGAATTTGATTTTTTTTGCATTTTTAGGTTATAGATTTGATTATGTATATTAGTAAATTGATTGTGTTACTTAATGATTGAAATTTAAAAAATTATGGATTTTTAAAATTTTAAATTATTGGACCTTGATTAGGATTAATGGTTGGATCTTAAACTTGTTAGGGGCTTGGTTTTAATTTTTAAATATAATAAAAATTAATATCAAATTATTTTTGCACCAAATTCCATGAAAATATTGAATTATGGATTTTTTAAGAAGTAAAAATTAGTTTTTTTTCAAAAGTTCATGACAAATTAAAAATAAGGTGATTCATGTTAAGATTTTTCACACATGCTTCATTTTATAACTTTTACTTGTGTTAATTTATCATGGAATAAAAAATTTAAATTATATGCTTGTGTCATGTTGTGACACATTTTGAAGAATTTACAATTGGATTTTTAAAGAACATTTTTTAAGGCTGATTTTGGTAAACCTTAAGTCACATTGACCTTCTATTTCTTGTCAAAGTAAATGCTTCTGACATATGAACAAATAATAGACTTTTAATTTCTAAAAATTGAACTTTGAGCATTACTTGTAGGGCTTGTCAAATAGTATATATTTGTAATGAACATTGATTTTCAAAATGAAACCTTTGGTACAATGATGCCATCAAGAACTAAAGGGTTCAAGAATATGTACCTTCAAGAATGTACAAGTTTTTGAATTTGAACATTTTACAAATTTAAGAAAAAAATCATCCATTTTATTTTACAAATAATCAAAAACCTTGATGACATGAATGTAACAACAAGATTTTTAAGAATATTTTTATTAAATGTTTATTGACTTGACTTTAACATCTTGCTCCTTACAGCTAGGGTAACAACTTTGGGCATGGTTAACTCTCATAGTGTGACAAACAATGTGTACAAGGCTCGGGTACAAATTCATTGTCCTATGTTAACTAGTGAATTACTTGTGATTCCGGCTTCATGTAAATGAATTGTAGCTTGTAGTTCAAAATGAGGCCAAGTTTTTGAAATTAGTTTGCTTTCGCAGGGTTGTGATATTTTGTCCTAACCATTATAGCATGTGTTTCACCCAAGCATAAAGGACATGCTAAATTGATGTCATCCTCACCTTCCTTTGGTTTATCATTGGTAGTTTGTTTACGGTTTCAATTTAAATGATGACAACTAAACATGAAGGTTACACTTGTTGTGAAACTTAACCCAACATCTTATAGCACAAGTTGATGACAATCATGCACCACTTGTTTCCACATTCCTGAGGGCATCTTCTCTTTCAAGAAAATTCACAACATGTCAAGCCTTAAAAAGGTTTTTTGTGTTGCTTTGAATTAAGCCACATGTTCCACGTTTTGCAGGCCCCTATCAATTCTTTTAAACATTCATTAACTAGTGATTCCTAATGCTACCACCTGATCATACTTGCCCCTAGTTATATCACAAAAATGAAAAACAAAAGAAAATTGTCAATTCATTATGGTACTACCTATAGACTTCAAGTGTCAATTAATATATCCTAAGTATCATTGCAATAGGATATGATTTCTCCTTAGACATTAGGCCAAGTGTCAAACACTTAAATGCTATCACAAGACATATTATAAGTTAATATCAAATTTTAACAAACAACACATATCTTACATAGTAATGGATGAAATCATGCAACTTAGTTTATTTCATAGATGTGTTACATGGACCTTGGCTCTCTCAAACTTCCATTTTTATATTTTGGGTGAGGTTTTTTGCTTTGTGCCAAGGCTAATATGTCACATTCTTGCAAACAACATATATATTGTCTAATGACTTGACATTTAGATATCTTACATAAAGATGAATGAAACTAGTGTTGGGTGGGTATCACATTTTTATGATGTTCGTTGAATATGGTTTTCATGAAACAATTTATAAAACGGTTCGGTTTTCAACTTTTTCCCTTAAAATTTATATGCCAAGGAAGGGTATCGATATTTTTATATAAAAAAATCGATTATCAATATATCGATTATCAAAATTTTGAGAATAGTTGATTCTCCTTTGCTAGTTTTCATAAACCGGGTAAAACTTATTAATTGGGTATTATTAAATAAATTTCCAAAAAAAAAAAAAAAAAATCTCAATTTTATTATTTTTCTTATTAATGAAAAAATTACAAATATTGTTGGAAACAACTTTTTAACACTGAATAATATTTATTTATTGAAGTTTTACATTTCAATAACTTCATCTTTTTCAAATTCATCTTTAAACTCTTCTAATTCCTATTTTAGATCTACATCATTTTCAAGGAATTTCCACTCAGTTAAATGGAGACTTACAACATATTCTAGGATCATTAGGCCAATTTTTATTGATAAATATCAACTTCTTTAAATTTTCAACTTGCAAACGACATTTCCTAAGGTTGGTAAGTATTCCAGCTAAAGAATAAAAATTGTAGTTCAATTTGATATCCAACAACACCCAAAATCTGTTGGGCTAAAAATCCAATTGTAGGAAATATTGCTTCATGTTTTTGCCACCATTGAAGAAAACATTTTGATGTTCTTAATATCCAATTGATATCTCTTGAAAACTAGCAACTCCCTTTTCATAAGTTGTTTTATTAGTTCATTTATGTTTACAACTTGCTCAAAAATATCCAAACTACAATCCCATTCAAAAATATCTTAGTCAATGCAATTCGTATCTAAACTTATCAAAGGATGCAAATGCTCATGACATTTTACCAACATAGGATACAAGGATTTTTTCATATTTTTCAACAAAAACAACACCTTGCTCCTTTCCAAGGAATGAGGACAGTAAACAAAGACTTTTAAACCTAGGGTCGAACATTAAAGAAATCATATTATGAGCTTTCTTATTTTCATATTTTTCCAAGAATGAAAGGAAAAAATCTAGCACATTGATTACCTCCCTTTTAATGTTAGAGGTTAACAAAGATAACTCATTAGAAATAATGGAATCATCTTCCATTAGGCTTTCAAATGAAGGAATAATTTTGTTTTCTTTTTTTAGTTTCAAATTCATGGAAATAGTAGAGTGTGAAACATCACTAAGGAGCCAATGTCCATGAGACTAGTTAAGAACACAAACAAAAACAACTAGAGAAAAACAATCCACTATAATTTGAGAAATGTGTCAAGTTAAAGGTGGAGGCATTCAACCAGTGATTTTCAAAACTGTTTGTTTGTTATAACAAGGCACAATGGTAGAAATTTTTTGTAAGGCCTCTTGAAACATAATGAATTTACTAGCAAACCTGCAACACAAACAATAATAGAAAAGATTAATTATCTTATATAATTCAAAACCTCAAAAATTGAAAACTGTTGAAATAATAATGAAACAAAGAGGATTACTTAGTTTTCATTGGAATGTTCAATTTTTTGAGGCGAATGCTAGTTTCAACACTAATCTTGTTCCATTCTTACTTTCCCTTTCTAGACTTCTTAAGCCAAATGATGCACTTTTGTAAATCTATTTGAGCAAATTTAATAGAAATATACTTTAGATCCTTACACACCTTATCCTTATGTAGTGCCATATTGACATGCTTTTGAAAAAGCATGCCCAAAGCAAGTGCCATTAAAGCTCTCTTCTAATCCAAAAGATTCATGGTACAACAACTTTCAATGTAATAGTCATTACATTGAAATTTAACCTCTCATCTTTAACATAAGTAATGATCTTTTTCCTTAAACCATATTTGTCCAATAAATCTTGTTAGACTTCTAGCCAATGTTTGACCACTAGTTTCTATCACTTCAAACAAGTCAATAGTTACATGTTTTGGCTATTGATCATTGTTTAAAAAATTGATCATTAATGCAAAGACATAATAAGCTCCCTTAAACATCTAAAGATCAAAGTTAGCTATTACAGAAAAAAAATTTGCCAATGTAGGTAGAACATACTATTGACTTGTCTTTTCAATTAACCTTGACAATATATCTTTTGAAACTACCTTTTGGACAGGAAATTTAATTTTGGACACAAACGTAAAATTAAATGTTTCAACCACATTTTTCCACAAATTGAATTGGTAAATTTTTTTTGATAATCAAAAGGCCCAAGTCTTCTAAAAATTCTTTCTGTGGCACATCCTTTTTTTTTAAGGAATCTTTGATAGATAAAATTAAATATTGACCCATCAGACATAATTGTTATTTTTTTTGCTGGTTGTTTTTCTTCTTTTCTTTTCAGCAAAGAGTTTACTTCTTCTTCAAACATTTTTACAATAATAATATGTATTACATCCACATGTTTTTTTAGAGAAGTTATTCCATTTGTTTTGTAATAAGAAATTAGTCCTTTCCTTGCTTGAGTTTTTGAATTTATTCCTATTACAAGTTTTTGATAACAAAGATATAACATATGATTTGTGTATTTTCAATATCAATTTATGTATTATCATTGACATAATAAAAACTCCAACACAAAGATAATCTTCCATGTGGTTGCTAAATTTTTCTTTGTGCAAGTATTTTTTAAAGATTTATTTTCATTTATTCTTCTTTTTCATTTTATGGATTTTTGTTTATTTATTTTTGCAAATTTACATTTTCTTCCATAATTTCATCATTCATACAAATTTCAATTGTTTCATTATTTCCCATTACAACATTTTCATTTTTAGAGGATTGTTCCATTGGTAGTTTTCACAAGAATATTTCTAGAGTTAAATAAGGCAAAAGATTAATAGATAATTCCAATTTTTTTCACAAACAAAAAAAAGAACAAAAATCAAATATTCACAAAGGTTTAGAGTTTATAAAAACATTTACAAAAACATTGGGTTTAAGGGTGAAAATTTGACTACACATTCATTGTAGTCAAAATATTTACAAATAATGGGGTTGAAGGTTAGGAAAAAAAAAATCATTCACTTTTCTCTCATTAAAATTACAAAAATGTATAATGATAATTTTTTTTAGAAAAATTGTTTGGGTTTATGGATATCCTCCACATTAACAAACAAAAAAAAAATTACATTTTAAACAAACATATTGGAAGAATAAAATAAAAAAACTAGAATAAAACAAAAAAAATTTTAAGAAACAAAACTACTTAGCAAAAGAAAACAAACAAAAGAAAAAATTAAAAAAGTATTCACCTTTTGTGGTGGTTGTTAGAAAGTTTGCTTCTCCAAGCTCTAAGCTCCTCCTTGCAAAATAGGAGGGAAGAAGGAAGTACCAACCAACACAAGGCAACAAAATAGGAGGGAAGAAGGAAGTACTGACCAACACAAGGCAACGAGGTAGCAAGGCACAAAATAGCAAGGCAACAAAGCAACAAATTAGGGGGGGCGGGGGTGTTAGAAGGTACTTCAAGGTAGCGAGGTAGTGAAGTGAGGTAATAAAATAGTGAGTGATGGTAGCATGATGAGGTAGGAGGCAACAGACGTGAAGCAATGAGGTAATGTGACGAGGCAACAAGGTGAGGTAGCAAGGTAACGTGATGAACCAACGAGGTAGTGCACAAGGTAGTGTGATGAGGCAACAAGCCAAGGCAATAAGACAAGGTGAGAAGGCAATAATAGGACAAGGTAGCAGGTCAAGATTGAAGTAGCACAATGCATAGAAAGATGAAGAGGTAGCAACAAGACAAAAGATAAAAAGCAAAGGAAAGATATAGAAGGGAAATAAAAGAAAAAATGAGTGAAAGTGAGGAAAGGTGAGGAAAAAAGAAAAAAAAATGAAAAAAATTTAACTCTATGATCCAAATTCAAAATCTAAACAACATAAAAACACAAAACATAGGAGAACACAACACACACAACCTTTGTGAACACAAGTGAAAAAAACACAAGAAGAAGAACTAATGTAGAAAAGTTCATTTTATTAAAAACATTTAGGGTTTTTTCAAAGTGGCGGTTGGAATGTAATGCCTCCACCCAACCCTAATTTTTTCACATAGGATTCTCTTGAGACCCCAACTCAGGTTAGGGGTCAGACCTTAACCGGGTCTCACTATTTTTATATATTTAAAACTTAACCGGTTATCACCATCTGGCTCTCACACAACTCACACAAGTGAGAACCAGTGATCTGGTTTTCAGGCAGGGTATCACTCAGTGTGGTACCCTGAGAGGTTCAAATTCTAATGCCCGACGAAATTTGTGATACCTGCCCAACACTGGATCAAACCACATAGATATATCATATGGAGGAAAGTGGTTTATTTGGTTTGTTTGTTTGTCATGTTGAGATCTCCCAAATCACAGTGCCTCTCGCTGCACTCTTGACCTACCCTTGGAAAACCCCCAGCAAGTAGAATTTAATGAAGGTGATTTGGAAATTTTTAGACCTAAGGTGATATTGAATTTTCAGCTGATTTTGTCATTGCAAATTCAATTTAATTACAAGAAATGGTTTTGTAAGGAAAAATTATTTGAGTAACCAGTTCAGACTTGGGCCAACAGCGTAGTCTGAGGAAAAAATGTGGTTGATGGTGAGGTTTTCACTCTGTAAAAGACAAAGATAAATTTGAGGTAAAAGTCAGAGATATCAAAAGCATTGTTTTAAGAATTACTTTGGCAAATTTTGTTCAAAACTGTGAAAAACATGTTTTCTTAAGTGGAACTTCTGACGGCCAAATCTCAACTTTTTTAATGATAAAAAAATCACCAGATTTTACATCAGGTTCCAATTGATAACCAACAATATGGAAGTATGCTTAGTTACTTTTATATTTACCTTTTAGCCAAGTTTGGGTAAACCGTCTTACATAGATGATGACAACTCAGGCTACATTACAAATTCAAAATTTTATTTTTAAAAAAAGAAAAAGAAAAACTATTGATCGAAAGATGTATGTGGAACCCAAAATGAGAGCATTTTAAAAGAAAAGCCCATGTAACATTATATAATTTTGCTGCACAAAGGGTCACATGAGTTTCAAAGGAGTTCCAAATCACATTCATAGGAATTAAAAAGGGCTTCAGATCCCCAACGACAAGAGCATCAGATCCCGGTGAAAGCTGCAAACAGTTAATGCATAATCATTCCGAAATGTAAAAACAATTAAATTGTGTATTATCAGAGTTCCGTTTAAGAGAAAATCAATCGGATAATTAGAAACTGACAAAATTTATCCAGCTGATCATGTAGTTGATGAGTCGTTAATTGACTGAAAAATTTCTCTACTGGATCATTAAGAGTTAAACTGGTGACAATTGGTTCTAATCTGGCCTGCAGTACCAGTGAGCACCTCGACATTGCCCATGGCGATCATCGAGCTAATGAAATTGGCGGCGAAAGTGTTGAAATTGGTGTTGGCACTCACGAATCCTGAAGTGGATCCGTCGGATTGCAACTCGGCATCCGATGTCAGAAGTCCCAAACCCACTTGCAAGTTC
>Ga0116227_10005374_pt1 | contig 27018 bp, 19 predicted proteins | sample S1TSphgellanicum_FD_89693 | JGI IMG/M metagenome (GOLD analysis project Ga0116227, IMG submission 89693) | Host-associated microbial communities from peat moss isolated from Minnesota, USA - S1T2_Fb - Sphagnum magellanicum MG | ecosystem: Host-associated > Plants > Peat moss > Unclassified...
AGCTTCGGAATTCAGCTGACTAAAGCTAGGAGCTGGTGAGCTATGGTTGATACTCATCTTAATTGCAGCTGCAAATTGAATGCATATGCAGATCCGGACATTCTCTCCATGTTCCTCATCAGGGAGCTGTAACTGGGTGGAAACGACGGCACCCCTGCAGCTGGGAAGATGGTATGCAACCAACCAACAGTTGCCAGACGACACTGAGATTGTGTTGGGCGGACGCAGTGCTTTCACTGTGGAGTTCGTACCAGCCAAAGGCCACGGCCAGTACAATCTTCCTCTCCTGACAGCGGTAATGTGCAGCTGTATTCCAAGCAAAAATCTCCGCTATTCTATTCAAGGCTCAATTCAGATTAGTAAAACAACTGCCTCTTGGAGTAGTTGTGAACGATCAATTCCAGATTCTTACTACCGCCAGCGCCACTGGAACACGGCCCACAAAATCTCCCTCCGTTATGAACTCCAGTCCTACTACCAACAACACCACCAACGTCCGGCCGGCTGCAACACAGGAAGCCGACTGCACCTGAAACAGCAGAAACGCAAAACCTTTTAAGAAACATCTCTCATTCACCGCAAATTCAACCAAGCTAAAGAAGAAGCCACAGCCCCCGCCTACCTGCACTTTGCCTAGTTGCAAGTTCATATACGTTGGATCCAACCTAGAGCAGCAGATATGCACAGGATCAACGAATGAAGAGCAGGGGGCGATAATAGCCGTCGCCGATAACACCAAGAGCAACAGCGGTAGTAGCAAAAGAACCGAAGAAGAAGAAAGAGAAGATTGCCAGTTTAGAGACATAGTGGTATGGGAAGCTTGTCGCAGAGCTGTTGCTGCGACGTGTTGTTGTGGGGGTCGTCGTTGCGGCGGCAGTAGTAACAGCAAGATTAACATCTGGTCTTCTTCCAGCTTGTTATGTTCCAAAACGTTGTGCATCTTTGTTTTGTTCATAGGTTGGGGGTCCTGGTGGGTATACTGCTCCATAGAAACAATCTCTCCGCCAAACATTTGGATAGATTTTGCGAAAATCACGCTGGCCAAGCTTTGTGTGCGGACGTGTTGTCGTTGCCATGAGTCCTCGTCCTCCTCCCGTTCTTTGCCTTGGATGGATGGAAGGACGGATGGATGACAGGATGGACGACGTGACGGATGGATGGAAAGGATGACCACCCAGGGATATTATATAAGTAGACATGGTTGCTAATGAAGTGTGATATCTTTCACAACATGCAAACATCCTCATGATTTCATGTAATTTTTTTGCCAAAATTGTTTTAACATAAGAAGAATTCAATTGAGCTTATTGTATATCAAAGTTCAAGTATAAAACATGACAAGGGAGGGTGACAATCACATGTTCAATGAGATGATGAGATCAAAATATCACAAATACAACATAAATGTGATTAAATGATGAACATATTGTGAGAGAGAAAAAGAAAATATGGCAAACCTTATGTAGAATGTCGCAACCCTAGCTTTGGGCTCGCGACCAAGGCAAGGTCTTGTAAGGTTGCGGGCCAAAAGGGAAGCTCGAGAGTGAAAGAAAGTGTGAGGGAATAAACCCTCACACTCCCAAAGGAGCTTTCATTTTGTGTTGCAACCCTAGCCTTGGGCTCGCGACCAAGGTAAAGTCTTGCAAGGTTGTGGGCCAAAAGGGAAGCTCAGGAGTGAAGGAAAGTGTGAAGGAATGAACCTTCACACTTCCAAAGGAGCTTTCACTTTGTGTTACAACCTTAGCCTTAGGCTTGCGACCAAGGCAAGGTCTTGCAAGGTTGCAGGCCAAAAGGGAAGCTTGAGAGTGAAGGAAAGTGTGAGGGAATGAACCCTCACATTCCCAAAGGAACTTTCACTTTGGGAGTCGGAATCCCGGTGGACTTCTGAATGTTCAAAGAGCGATTACAAGGGTCAAAACCCAATGGCTTGAAGAATTCCTTATAACATTGGAAAGATATTGAAACATAAATGTCTAAAATGGGCTCGCATCACCCATTTGGACATTTGAAACACAAGTTTGGCCAAAAGAAGGGTCGGGAATCAAATTGGCAATTTGACTCCTGATCACTAAAAGTTAGGAATTGACCCGATTTCCTTGTGTGCAGGTGACATGCAACATACCGTTGGAAAGATCTTGATGAAGGCTATAACTTTGTTTCAAACCTCATCTCAATTAGAGGTTTTCACACAAAGTTATGAGGCCCCAAAGTCGTGGAAGTCCCAACTTTAATAATTTCGGGACTCCCACTTGGGAGTCCCAGGACAAAAAGTCATTTGGATGTAGGCCTCGTGGAGAGGCACAGAGTATAATATAAAGGGGAAGGTGGTGGCTTCCCCCAAGTCCGGGCCGTGGTGAGTCTTGTGAGTGTGAGTTGCTCGTGGCTCGTCCTAACACCAAAAGTGCTTAACTATGCACTAACCACCTTGTGTTCGTTTTGTGTAGGTCCATGTGAATAGTTGATGTTTGTCACTCTTCCTAGTCCCATCCTGGAACTCCAGCACGCCCCTCTACCCTTTCAAAGTGTTATGAGCCAAGGAGCTTGCCTCAACTCCTTGCTCTTCTATTGTTTTCAATTTGGACTCACATTTGAGTCCATTAAGGAGCTTGGGGGTGCGTCATAAAAGGACAAAATTCACATGAACAAATTTGAAAACTTGCTTTACTTTTTGGATTTCTGAGGATATTTGAACAAATTAAAGAAAATTAGTTGGAAAGCTCATGGTTTTCACAATTGTTATTGAAATGTTTCTGATACCACCATTTTTTTGGAATCAATATTAAATCAGCCTTAATTGACAATTTGGACTTTGACCTTCACCATTGATATATGCAACTACTGTTGCCAATATGGGTCAAAAAATTATATCACTAAAAGTGGTTCCAACACAAAAGATGGGAAAAGATTATGCCAAAGGGAAAAGGTCATACGAGGAAACATGGTAACCAATCTATATGGGGACAATCACAAAGGAAAGGATACAGTGTAGAATTCCATATTTGTGTAATTTATCTCATGTTGAACATTGCATGCATAATTTATATGAACACAAAGAATGTTGACAAAATGGGCTTGAAGGTTCATAGAGATCTAAAGCTAGGAACAAGGTTTGCATTTTCTACTCCCATAATTGATGTCATGTAAAAGTTTGTTTTTGGATTAATTTTGAGGTGGGATTATCCATTTCACAAGTGATGAATAAACATTTACATTATGTGAAGGATGTCATGGATGACCCAACATAATTAAGCCATGATCTGTCCATTTGTGAAAAAGATGTGTGTAACATTGTCAATGAATTAATGAAGGAGACTTTCCAATTATTAAATAATGATGAGCTACAAATGTGCAAATGGGGTTCAAGAGAATGTAGACTCAATATTCTTTTACCAAGAGACACGTGTTCAAGTTCATGAAGATTTTATGGGGTGGAATTTGCCTTTTACATTAGGTTCAAAACCCCTTGGCAAATTGAACAAATGTTTTGACATGGTCATCAAAGTAGTATTTTCTATTGATAACACTTTGGAACCAATGACAATAAGGGAGTTTTGTGTACATATGCATTTGTACCTATATACATGTGTTTTACAATATTACATTTTATATGTTACATAACATGGTTACAATGCATTTTCTAACACAAGACAAAATAAATTATAGTTCCCTTTATATACAATGATGGTTTTTGACAAATGATAGAATGATTGTTGAATGGGTTCACATTGATGAAAAATGTGCCAAAATAGATATTTCACTTGGGATGAAAACATTAAATAAAAATTGTAATCAATACAACCAAATTGGCATTCCCGTGCATTCATTGTTGATTTTGCAGATGTAAAGATTAATAATCTAATGTAAAATAATTGCATAACATTTATAATTAAATTTAATTGTTCACCGTGTTTAGTATATTATTGATATAACATGTTATAATTAGGTAGATGTAACATATTCACATATTTAAATATTGTCAAATTTTTTCATATCTTTATTGTTCAAGTTTCATAACCCTCATTGCAATTATTTATGATTTCTTTGCATAGAGTTGTGTGGCCTAATGTCAAAATATTCTTATGTTTATTGCATGTGTGTTGTGCATGGTAAAACAAACATGCAAAAAGATTCATGATCCTAGCCTTTGTGCCACAATCTTGCACGAATTAGGGTGCCTAATGTTTGATGGAAAAGGCCCCATAACTGATGGAACTATTGGTTGGATAATACAAAAAGTCAAAAACTTGATGATCAAACATCCTCAAGTGCATTTGTTCTAGTGTGACTTCCAAGTAAAATGGTTGCCCAAGGTAATAACGTGGTTTGTGACTAAACATAACCTTCCATATGTAGTTTAAGAACTAATGTTATGATTGAAAGTTATCATGGTAACATGAAGGCTATTCTAAAAGGACAAATGTGTGGGCATCATATTGATTGGTTGATAAATTAGTTTACAAGTGATGTTATCATTCATGATTAGTATCAAATTTTGCAAAATTCATATGGTGTTGTTGCCAATAAGAAGCAACAACAAATTATCATAGCTTTGTTATTGAAGGCAAGGACAATACCAAACAATCATCTTAAATTATCAACAATTATTGGAGGTGTTGCACTTTTGAGGTCTAGAATAAGGTCAAATAAGGTGTAGGCATTACATAATCTTGGATCACAATGGGCTTGTTGTGAATGTGTACATGTTCAAATTGCTAATATATGTAATCATCAAATCAAAATGTTAATGTTACTTCACCTAAATATAATCAAGGGCATTATTACATGTTTTTGTGGGTCACACAAAGGAACAAAACAAGGAGGTTTAGAAATGTTATTTTTTTCTAAAAAACCATACAATGTTAATGAAACATTACATGAACATATTACGAAATGGAATCCTCAACCACCACGAATGGAATATGAGATATGGTGGTTTGCAATATCTTTTATGGATGAGGTTTGTCATTCATATTTATTCATGGAACATTTACTTGTAGATTTCAAATGTGCTAAGGTTAAACATGATCCATTGAAAGTTCATGTATGTGCAATAGGGCATTGCATCCTATTGATGTCTTACATTTCCATTAAAATGATGATGCCAATGGCTTTAAGCTACAATGTCTTTGAAATTTTATTGAAGTTGGATGACATTAAACAATTCATTTACATTACCAAAGCATCCATATACAAGTAATTTTTAATTTCAAATATATGTAGGGTCAAAGAAAAATAAAGTATACATAAAAAATGACTCTAATGATTTGTTTCCAACCCGAGCTGAAAGAGTGCCAATCACCAAGCAAACAAGGTTTATTTTGGGAATTGAAAATGTGGGGCGTTTCCACTTAAACCATGTGTCACACATAAAACTACAAAAACATGACATCAAATTAAGTGAAAGCATATGTCAAGTAACATCCATTTGTTGTTTTAAGTTTATATTAATATAGTTTCCAAAACATTATAAAAAAATGAACTTAAAAAGTAGATGAAAAATAGATTTGAAATTGATTGATTTATACATGTTTACACCTACTTTTTCATTAAATTTTTTAATCAAATAGATATATACTAATTATTGATATGAAGATCATCATTTATTTTAGCAAGCCATCAATTTTTTTAATATTTTATATTTATTAAACCCTACTTGACACCTACTTAAAAGAAAAAGCCCATGTTCAAAAGTAGATGTCAAAAACTATTTGTATTTTTTAAAACCTACTTGAAACCTATTTCTACAAGTTGGAATTTGAAAATTAATGCACAATAGCATAAAAACATCTTATCTTTTATCATTAAAACAAAAACATTAAACGTTTCACAAATTTATGATGGTGTTAATTGTTATTTAAAATCTATTTGCTATAGTTTTGATAAGGTAAAAAGTTGTTCATTTTATATTTCTTACACCTTGCAAATTAGATATAGTTTATAGTTTGGTCATTAATTATGTACATTGGAATTGTTCACTATTCTTATTGCATTAGGTTGCATAAGTTCCAACTAATTATCAATACATGTTTTCAATTTTCAAACCTTTATATGGATGAAATGCAATGTTACATTCATTCCATACATATTGGTGTACGTAACTTTTTGTGGATGGTTTTTGTATTTTGTCAACTTTGTCACAATGGTATAACCAACAATTGTTAATAGTATGTGAACCTAATTCATGTGGGTATACTTATAATCACCATCTAATCTAAAGCCAAACATTTCATAACCATCAAATATGTAATTATGATTACAAAAAGTTTGAATCTTTGTCATTTGAACCATACGCTATTAGTATGTTACATGGGATACATGTTCCATCTTTCGAGGGGGACACTAATAAAAAAAAAGTAAAAAATACACGAGTGAAAATATATATTGGTTGTTAGGTAAAAGTTATATATAGGTAAAAGTTATAAGTTAGTTAGTTTTAAAATAGGGTACATTTTATTCAAATAACCAAATTGATTATAATAGAGGGTATGTAATAATATGTAATAATGAATTATAAGTAATATAAAGTGGCTTTAATATGTATATATTAGAAAATTAAATAATAATAGGGTAATAAAAAAATAGGTTGGACAATTATCTAATATCAACCCCCCCAAAATGGTTATTTGATGCACATAAATCCCAAATTTTACACTAAGTGTCCCCCCCAAGTTCCATTTTTTAAATCCAATGTTTTGAATTATCGTATGTGAGACCATATGTTACAAATATGTGCAATAGAATGGAAGATGTTTATATTTATGAACATATTCTTTGGAGCATACATTTGGCATGTTGAATATCTATTGAATATATGACATGTTTGAAATTTTTAACAAAATTATTATTATCATATTTGGTTTTTTTTTAAACATATATTTTTTCTTCTAATTTCTCTTATTGATTTCTTTTTCTAGATTGTAACATTGTAACATATTTGGAACATACATTGCTTGAAAATCTTTGTATATCATATTGAATATCTATATTAACATATTGTAGCATGTTTGACATAATTCAACTTTTATTCATTACCTTTACCTTTGGTGAAACATATATGTTAGACAAAAATAATCTACACATTCAATGATAGTGTCCATGGACAAATTAAAATTGTTAAAACAATGGATAAAGTTTCAATGGATATACATTTATATCACAAACTTAAAAATCATGTAATCTTTGTCATGCGGTTGTCATGCAATTTATATATCATAAAGTAAAAAATGCAGAACTCAAAACAAAAATGAGTGTTCCAATGGAATAAGGCACAATAAAATATTTCATAGGTCTCATAGGGAAGAATAAAACTCTACTCATGTTCAAGTATCCTTCTTGTCATTAATGATTTACTATGTAGTGCATATGGAATATGTACAAAAATTGGATTGTTAAAAACCATGTTTCGGTTCCACAAAATGATTACCAGCATGTAGTGTTGTGTATTTCCTCTAAATTGAACTTTTGCTAGGAACACATCAACATTTGCTAATTGAAACATATTGAATTTAACCAATGTAACCTTCATGAAATGAAACAAAACAAAAATAGATTAGCAATGTTACAATTATTAATTTTATCAATTACAACATTCAAGTTGTTAACATACACTTCAAGAACATTGTTTCAATACCCTTCAAGCATTTCAACATGGTGAATGATTCAACTTACCGATCAATACATGTTTGGGACCCTTTGATAACTATGCCATTTGCCATTGCAACTACATTATGTATTAGCTTATGCATTGTTAATCCTTTATGTCCTTCCATATGACTTTCCTTTGCCTTCACTAATGTTTTTTGACCATGATGCAATTGTAATTTTGTTACAGTTGCATCATCTCAATCAAGTAAACTTGCATGATATACCACACAAGAATCAAGTTATTTTAACATTTGTAAGTAAAGTAATAAAAGTAAAAAAATAAAAAATAAAAGAAAAGGAAGATAAAGTGTAGGTTACAATGTTTACTAATGTGGATTCTAATATCAAGAACCCAACTAATGTTTAGATCTTCTCTCATGACTAGGTGATCATCGTGATCCTTGTGATTAATGTTTGTAATTTGCCATGAATTTGTAAATCACGTAGGCTCAAATAAGATGAAGTCTTCAAGTGTTTACATTTGCACATGGTCCAAATATTTATACATTAAGCAAGGCAATGTGTTTGAATGTCCATGATCATAAGTTTGAAAACTTTGTGTAATTGTATCCATCATTGGTATGAAAAAAATGTACGACCTATAGCAATAGTTTAATTAGCCACCTTTAAAAGAAATTCATAGGTTTTGATCTATCATTCTATAATTTTGAACATCTTGTCAACCCAAACTTAGTAGGGCAATGTTGTAATAACATGGTTATTAAGAATAAGAATGTGAGAGGTGTCACTTGTATGGATTTAACCATTAGTGCAAGAAGATGTTAAAAACCTCTTTGGCCTCTTCAATATTATGTAACCAAGGTAAAGGTGGTAGCACTTCCCTCAAATCTAGATCACCCATGTAGATGTGCCAAAAGGGGGTGTTAATCTCATCTAATTTTTTCGGACTTGTATGTATGGTTGATATTTTAATTGGACATCTTTTCAACTAGAAACTTGTCCTCTAATTATTGCATAACATCTTTTGAATGTGACATATTCATAGAAAGCCATTTTTCTTTGTTTCAAATGTATCAATGATATTTGGTGATTTGGTGCACTTGGTTCCATTGTTTCATGTTGTTGTTTGGCACATTAAAAAGGCCCATTGTTTCTTGAGAAAATATTTTCATTTTATTAGTTATATTAACCATAAATTACAACAAAACAATAGAACAAGTGATCATGTCATTATAGCAATGAAAAATAATGTATTTAACACAACAAACTAACATTGTAACAAAATATATAATGTACTTGACATGTATGTATATTATCATTATAAATTATCATTCATCCATATTATTATTAAGAAATTGAAGATGCAACTTATTATGTGCAACTAAAATGGCAACCCATCTTTTTATGACCCATGTCCAGTTTTAAAAGTCAATTATATGATGACATGTGGAATTTGAACCACATTTTAATATTTAATGTTATTCATCCAATAATGTGAGAAAGGAATTCAAACCCTTTTCCATTTATGAAAGTTAATTATTTGATGACACATGGTAATTTTTAAAAGCCATATATATATAAATTTAGTTAATTAATTATGGATCATCCAATTTAAAGTTGACATGTTGTTAACATTGGGTGCCTATCAAGTTAGGTAATTAGGTTTAGATAAGAAAGTTGGTAGGTGAGCATATGCTAAATAGGTAAATTTTATTATTATTATTATTTAGGCCTTGATTATATTTCAATCATAGTCATGTATGTTGTCCATTTAGGTTTTAAGGAAAGCCCATAAAATCCATAACTACTTCAATGTAAGTGAAATTATCCCTGTTTAATATCAACAAGTGGTTAAGATCAAACATGGATAAATCTACTTAATTGAAGTCCATTGAATGATGACAAAATCAATTTGGAATTGATGAAATTCATTTCATGAATGTTCAATTTTAGTTGAATTGGAATTCAATAAATGAAGTTTATGTTGGCATGTCCTTGGGTCACAAAGCTCTTATTGCATCATTCACAACAATGCCTTCAACAAACCTTGGTAAATCATTCCCACCCTATGCTCTTGAAATATTTGTATTTCGTTGCAAAGTTCTATGATATAACTCACAATAATAGTCATCACTAAGTGCCATGTTCCACGTCGTAGGCAAGTTTTGCTTCAACTTCAAACAATTGAACTTTGTTGTTTTTATTATTCACTTTCAACAACACAACCCAAGAGGTAGAATGAATGAATGGAGCACATAAATGACACCTTGTTATTGAATGTTTGCCTCTGTTCACAAAACTTTAATCCTTCAAAAAAAAAAAACTTGAGTTTCCTTTTTTAGTTGTCTTGAACAAGGCTTCTAGCCACATAATGTGACAATTATAACAAGAAACATTTATATTGCAAGGAAAAGAATATTTCATTATGGGTGGAAAAAATTATGAATTTATTATTAAGACATTGCAATTGATATCACAAACTTCATTCGTTTGATTTGAAATAATTTGCTTATCTTTCATCCATGTGTAAATACGATCAATTTAAATAATTAAATAATTGATTTGTGTTATAATCATGTTATCACATATTCATGACATACAATAAGGGCAATGACACAAGGTGACATGCTCAAGGTGTCATGATGTTAACACATAATCAATATTTTGATAACAATTAAATGGATTAAAAAAAAATTAAATTAAATTTGAAAGCAAACCTTACTCAATGATAAACAATGTACATTTGTAATTTCAATAGACAACTTGACTTATTTGATAAGTCTAGTCATATACATGGAATTTTTCAAAAAATATATAATTATATAATTATATAATTGGAATGAAATTGAAGACAACATGTAATTGAGAACTTTTTTTTAAAAAATTTGGTGGGAAAAAAAAAGAATACAGAAAATATGGAAAAAAATAGAAAAATAATTAAAACTTTTTATAAAAAACAAGTAGAACAAGCATACAAGAAAATGAAAATGAAAATATTTTTTAAAAAAAAACCATGAAAATAAATACAATTATTAAACATTTCATTTAAATTTTATTTTTTTCTAATGATCATTTTTAATTTTTTTGTGCAAAAGTGCTGGATTTATAACCATTTGCTCCAACAATTGTAAAAGTTTAAAGAATTGAAGGTTTAATATCCGCGTTGGAATAAATGTTTAAATTGTTAATTTTTTCATGTTAATATGTTTTTTTGTTTTTTTGCATAACATTGAATTTCACCATTATGAGCAAGATGATAGATGAAATGTGCAAATGAGGCATGGTGTTAATTATAATTTTCCTTGTAGTTTATTATTTAATACTTTATTTTCCTTTCAGTTTATTGAATAGGACTTCTCATTTTCTATTTTGATCAATCATAGTAGTCAAATGTTGGCTCTATTATTATTATTATTGGGCAAACATTTGAATTTTAAATCATTTTTCAAAGGAGAGTATACAGAGGAGAACAAACCAAAGGAGAAGGAGGATGATAATTGTGTGAAGAAGATTGTGGCTTCCAATAATCGATTGTGGCTTCTTATCGAGTGGCCTACTAAACCCTAAACCCTAAACCTGGGCAAGAACATCATGTCAACAACACCCTTACAATCAAGAGGAATGAATTCCATCAGACTTATTTAGGTCTTGACATAGCTAGGTGGGCAAACCCAAAATTGAACAATCCTCCATTTTCAACAAAGAGAATCAATGGTTATCTCCATACCTGGGTTGTGTCTCACGTACCTCATGAGTTTGTGGCAAGGAGGTCAGGGGAAGACGAGGCACATGAGTTCAACAGAAGTCAACACCGCCAACCCTGAACAAAGTGCACTCATCATGTCGATCACCTCTTGAGAATGAAGAGGGCATGCTTGTCCTATCGATTCCCTGCTGAGAATGGCAAAGCTGGTTACTGCACAAGTTGCAGATTGTTCAAAATGCTTCAGAATTCAGAACATATATCTAAAGGTCTGTGCAACAAACAAAGCTAACAAGCAAGGATGTGTGTTCTCCACTTGGGCTAACATAATGGGCAATAGGAATTAGCATTACTATTGTTTAAAATAAAGAAAGATTTTAGACCATAAACTTAGATTTAAAGATTTTTTCTCAGAACCGGGAGTTTGTTGATGACCAGAGAGTGATCACACTGGACTATTCATTTACAATGAATGCGTTCCAATTTTGCATATGGGGGGGAGCGACCTGACAGTCGTGACATGTCAATTTCAAGGACTCAAAAAGCAGAAGGGCTTGGCAATCTTACCATTGCAAATCTTCAACCAGAGAAATTTCCAGTCACTGCTGTCCAACTTTTCTTTGGAACCTGCCAGCTCGAAAGTCCTCCTCCCATAAGTTTCTGTGTAAAATCTCCAATCTGGAAATGGTTGCTCCAAGATCTTTACCAGCTACATCAACCTTATTATCTCAGGGAGCTTAGAAATTTATAGACCACTGGCTGCCCTTGCTGTCCAGTCAAACCTACCAATGCTTAACCAGTTGATTGTCATCATGTTACTGATGATGACTTTGTCTCTTTCACTCTGAAACCTGCAGAGATACATTCTACATTCCAGCCAGTTGTTGATAATGGTGCACCATAGAACAATAGGCTTCAATGTCCCTACACATGCATCACGAGCTTTAGTCACCACCTCTCCTCAGGACAGAGGTGCTGTTATTGTACAGAAGACAGGAAAGTTGAAAGCTTGAAACCACCAGCAGTGCATGCGCAGAGACTTCAAGTGATACCGTTTCCAATACTGCAATGACACAGCAGATTCTTCACATTGTTAGTTCCTAGTACAACATGGAAAAGAAGTGCTAATTACTACCATTGGTGCTTGAAGACATGGACATCTGTGCTAGAGGGGTTACTACCATTGCACAGAGGTCCATGTCTTCAAGCACAGAGATCATCACTGCCAATTGCTAACATCCTGAATATTGCTTTTCCCTGTAACATCTCTGTCCTATTGAAGACATGGACATATATTCTTATAGACCCTCTGCTCTAAAACCCTACTCCATGCTTCCATAGCTGATATTAGAGGCATATAGGAAGATAGTATCTATGAGAGCTTGGCCCATATGGGCCCAATCACTAGTGTCATCAAGTCACCAGAAACCAAATGTGGCTTGATCATGTGGCTGCTTGGAATGTGAAATCCTCAGTTAGATGTGAAGAAAAGAAATAACTCACAAACTATCTGGAAAGCACGAGAAACTGTATGTTAGAACATTGCATTTTAAGTAAAGACTGGTGACAAAAGTAGGTAACTTAATTTCTCACAGAGCCCCAAGAGTTGGAAATATCTGGGATTTGCAAATAGACGAGTTTGGTATCAGGAACACCATGCAACAGGGTGGACTACAAATTGGTTCTTCCACGGTTTACTCAAGTGGAATTATCAAGAATGCAGCAGCGTAGCTTTGCAACTGTGATACATGAAAATACTCATCATCAAAAATCCTACCATGGGCTTCTGATCAGCTTGATCAGTTGCATAAAAATTCTCCTCTAAGCTACTAACCATCACTCTGAATGGAGGAATAAAGAATGCGGACCAACTCTATGGACCATGAACAAAGGTCAGATGTTCCTACATTGCAGCATAAAATTCCTCCTCTAAGCTACTACCCATCACTCTGAATTGTTGAGTAACAAATGTTGACCAACTCTCCAGACCATACACAAGTCAGATCTTCCTACATTCTTACAAAAATGTTAGGATGAAAACTCTGCAGCTCTCAAGCCAAGAGTTTTGATCCAAAAGCTCCAAGTCTGAAGAAGCTCTCCATGGACCTCCAGGATAGTAGTTTTAGATATGTCTCATTGGAACTCACCCAAACAGGCAAACTTCTGCACAATCCTTCTCCATTAGGAAGCCACTCACCCAAACAAGCAACTTCTGCACAATCCTTCTGCATTAGGAAGCCTTCAGAAATTTTGGAGCATTTTTCTCATCTGTTCCAAAGAGAGAAACATAACAATGGCAAAGGGGCCCTGACGAGTAACAGTTGGGATGAAGCCCTTGTAAAGAGCCATTGGACCTTCAGATCGCACAGTCTTGAATGCACAATCAAGAGCACCTGTGTAGGGAGGAGGCTCACCGGCCCTAATTCTCTGGTTCATCACCCTGGTCTTCACAACATCCACAGGAGTGGCTGCCATGGATGCCAAAACGCCTGCAGAACAGCTTGCAACCACCTGTGTTGCGAGACCTTGTGGCACGAGCTTGTGTAAGGTGATGGCTTCAGTAATCTGGTCGTAAGTAGCAAGCTGGGCAGCCGTCACAAGCATCGCTCGCGTGACCGTTGTCGCCGAACCCCTCCACAGAGACTTCAACCCATCCTGTCTCACCATGCGCACCAACGCGTTCGTGACACTCTTATAGTTCCGTCTCAGATGAGAAGGAAGCCTTCCATCCGCCTGCATTCTCACCATCGCCAGATCTGCGGGGTTGCCAACAGCCGCACCTGCAGCTCCTGCAAAAAGCGCGGCTGTGACTTTCTTGACGAGCGGTAATCCAGTGCCTTGTTGTTGTTGTTGTCTGGGATCTCGCCATTGCATCTTCAAATGCTCGTAAAGTCCAATGCGCGTCGAGGAGTAGAGAAATTGCCGAAGGACGGATGCGGACACTCCCGAGTAGAGTGCTCGAATACCTTCTGCTTGCACCACGTTCATGCACATTCCTACAGGCCCTATGCGAGGCATTGCGATCCGCACCGGCTTGCCTTCCAATGCGTACGCAAGGGAGGTGACAGCAGCAACTTCCCCCTGCAGTTGCATGCGAACTTTGATGAGATCTAGAGGATGCGTGGCGTATCCAGCTATCATGGACGCCAATCCTCCCTGCACAAACTGAGCGTCCATGACAGTCACGGCGAACCGCTTCCTGTCCATCTCTTGTCTCTCGATCTGTAGGTCTTATTGGACGCGTTTCTCTTTGTCTGAAGAAAATCCCGTTCTATATTCCTCTCCCCTCTTCAGTTTTCTATCAAGTCAGTCGTCCCGATGCCTCTATTCTGCAGTTCCGGGAGGATTCAATCTCACGTAGACATTTTTCTTTTACACAAAGATGCAACAGAAGCACGCTCCAAGACTGCAACACATCACGCAACTCTTGTTCTCTTGAGAGCAGATGCTCATTTTGGGAATACCCGTGCCAAAACTTCGCTGACTCCGTATTGCCGCTGGCTTTTTCTTCCAGACGGATTCTCTATTGCGCTCTATAACAGCAAAGGACCTCCAAATGTCCGGTGCTTCGCGCGCTTCCGTCCTTCTCCCTCGCCATAACCTGCTCCTCTCTCTCTCTATGGTGGACATCTTTCTGCACACAAAAAAGGAAAATAAGCACTCTCGAAGACTGCAACTCATCAAGCAACTCTTGTTCAAATGTCTCCTCCTGAGACAGGATGCTCAGCATTGAGTTTGTACGACCGCCGGCTTTTTTCTTGCCAGCGGATATAATTAGCCTCTATGACAAAAAAACTATCTCCAAACTCCAAACGACATTCTACAATACGATGTCCGATGTTTTCGCGCGCTTCCATCCTTTCTCCCTCTTCATGACCTGCTCGTCTCTCCATAGAAGACGACCTTAACACAGAACGATGAATCAGTCTCCCGATCCTTTTCTTCTTCCTCTCCTCTTCTACAACATGACCGTCTCGACAAAGGACGTTCTACAAACAGAAGCAAAAAGTCACTCGATAAATCTCTTCTCATTCTTCTTCTTCTTCTTCTTTCAGAAATTTCTCGTCTCTAGCCAAAAATAGGATCCCTACAGAACGATGAAAGATCGGACAAGCACCGACAGCCGAAACTTCAATACGCCTACGCCGTTTCGAGGCTAAGCCTTTCCTCTCAGACGACCATCGAGAAATCACTCAAACCGGCTCCAAACTCACAAAAAATAGCTTTAAAAATTTCAAATTTCTAAGAGAAGAACATACCACTCGTAATGCTGGACATCCTCCTCAAGAAATCGCGAGCACTACAGCATCAAATCAGCCGCAAAACAGTCCATCTTTTGCCTCAGCAACCACGGGCGCCGCTAACAACGACGCCGCCACAGCGGCTGCTCCACGGGCATCACCTCCTCGCTTGTCCCGGAGGCGGTAAAAGCGCCAACCCTACAAAGAGACGGGTAACGGTACACAAAACCCCCCGAAAACACGGGTACTTCCAGCCCAAGAGACCCGCGAGTTCGAATCTCGGCGGAGCCATTTGTTTCACGTTTCCTCCCGTGTTAAGCGGGTATTTGATTTGGATAATAACCCCCGGTTCCTTCTCTCAGAGACTCTGAGCCCCCAAAGAACCGACGGTTCCTTTTTCCAGGAGGAAAACATCCAGATTTCAAAGGATTTCCAGTTCTGGTCGTTTGGAAATTTCAAAGAACCTGAGGTCTTCATGAAAGACCCAGAAAAGAACATGGGTTCTTGGGCGGTTCTTTCATTTTTTGATTAATATTTTTCGATGAAAGAATTTTAAACCCTTAAAGAACCGGCGGTTTTCATGGAAAACCCAGTTTATAATCAGCAGTTTTTGGGGCAGTTAGTTGCTTGCTTTTATCAAATTTTTTGAGAACCGTGTTTTACATACAAGCACCCATTCTTCGATTCTTGAGAATCATGGGTACGAATCCCAAGAACCGCCCTGATATCCGTCAGGGGTCTATTCCTGTTTCTAACAAACTGCTCGACAGGGGGTTTCTTCCTTCAAGAACATTTGCATGCAATCATCCTCTGTAAAACTTTTGCAACATTTTTTGCACACTTTCTGAATCCACAAATTTTCATCACTTTCGTTCAAAAGAATCTGCACAAATTGAAGTGTGCTTGTGGAAAATGGAGGTTGAAAGTTTCAAGAAAAAACCCAACAACAAATTGTGCTATATTCTGCTCAATGAAATGATCTTTTTGCCTTCAACAAAACTCAAGAGTTAGAGAAAGAATGTTGTCTTGAGAGAATTTGTTCTTGAGAAATCTGTAGAACTCTAGAATTGCTGCAAATTTTTACAAAGGAAAAATTAAATTGCAGCATCGTTGTTGATTCTTTGGCAGGTAGTATGTACATGTGCCACACCCAAAAAGGTTCCAATTTGCAAAAGGAATAGCAAAATCCAGCGAATTCTTTGGAACATTAGCAAGTCTGAATCTGCATTGTGGAGTAAGGGAAAAACAAAGAGTGCATGCATGTGTGTGCTAGTTTCAAGAGCTCCTTTTTGTTGTCGTGTGTTTGGTTGGTGAACTTAGCTTCACTTTCTTCATGTTTTGGAACAAAATACAAAATCAAATCCATGATGATGATGATTTGAGTGTTTAACATTTGCGGTCAGTTGCTGGATAAAATTGTGGAGTTGAAAACTTATAAGAATGGTATTTTTTCAAACAAATTTGCAAAAATTACTTTCTTTGACATCTTCAAGAACTGAGTAACATGTACCAACAATATTTTGTGCAAACTCTTTTTCCCCCTCTCTCTCATAGATGAGCTCAAAGATGTTAAATTTGTTTAGTGGTTTTATGTTGTTAGAGAAAATAAATCACTTGCAAATTTTCCTTTGCATTTGAGCTTTGCCCATAAGCAATTCTTAGGAGACTTCAACTTGTTAATTTGCACCATCCAGTTAGCATTGTGAACACATGAGATGCAATCAAACACCGTCCTCTTTAATTTTCCACATTATAATCGAGAAAATGACAAGTTGATCAATTGCATCAAGGAAACCAAATCTTGTCTACCAAATATCAATATTCATGTATGCACAATACAACAACAATTGAGGACAATTTGATAGCAGTAATAGTTCGCAATACCTCTTCAAAATGGATGAGCTTCAATTGTTTTTCTCCAATCTAAGTCCTTCAAGCTCAATCATAACCTTTGTTGTCCATCATACCTTTCATAAACCTTCAAGAATTTTACATTGAAATGTTAAAGACATAGATCTAACATTTCTTGAACAAATAATTTGCTTCCTTGATTGATTCAATCTACTATGCTCTAAACCCATATCCCCCAAGGAAGAAGCAATAATGAATGGTTAGTTCTTACCAATAATTAAATAACTTAACATCATTGGGGTGGCCTAATCATCTATGTAATATTGCCATCTTTGTACAAACAAGATTCTCAATTTCACATTAAATGTAGGATATTGAATTAACCCAAAACAAACAAAAATAAATTCAAATCTTTTTTGTATAAGGTGTGCACTTTTGCTTCCAACCAACCCATAACACAAAAATTCATCACATAACATGCAACATTAATGCAATTATTCATTTTGATTATTGAAGCTTTCGGACCATTATGTTATTTGATATGTGAAAACATATCACCTCCAATTGGAACCATCTAAAACAACTTGTTGATATGATCACTTGAGGATCTTATTAAACTCCCAAAAATAATGAGCACATATTTAACATTCAAGCTTCAAGGTAGATTGCGCAAACCTATTACCTTGAAAATGACATGGCCTTGCCCACCCATAATGTTAAAACATGTCTTTTACGACTGGTCTTATTCCACTATAATCATTTTTCCAATCATTTAAAAAGTTGTTTATGTCATTTTCTAGTCGTTTCTCCCATTGTACTTGAATGGGACAAGTCGTAAAAAACATGTTTTGGCATTGTGACCATAGCTATGGGCAAAACTATGTATTCACAAGCCAAAAACCAAGTCAAATCATAATCAAAATTGTATTATTTGTTACACATGCATAAGTGGTACCATTTTAATGGCATGTTAATCAAGTTGTGCCTTATGATTAATATGGATGTTGGTAAATTTAGATTAAATCATTAAATTTTTCAATTTCAAGTTTTGATTTGATCAAATGACCTTTAAAGTTGAACATGTGTTATATCAAACATGATTGTTTCACTAAAGGTCATTTAATTATCATAATACAAACTCCTTGAAGCCCAATTTTTTTGTATAATAAAGGACTATTAGACATGCCTTCAAAAGACTCAAAATAAAAAAATTGTAAATTGATATTTTCAATTTTTTTGAAAATAAAAGTCTATGCAAAATCTATGAATCATTTACAACATGTAAATATGATGCAATGTATATGGTGTCTAGCAGAAAATTGTAGCTTGTAATACAAAAAACTAAACCTCAAAATAGTTAACATGTTTTAGTATGATTTGAAATTGTGACAATTTTCAAGATGAAATGCACAAAATTGACAAAATTTGTACACTTTTTAAAATTCATATTTATTTTTAAATGATTAATACAAAACATGTGATATATGGAAGCAACAATAAATATTTTTAATAATAAGATACAAAATATTTCATTCAAAAATTCCTTTCTATGACTCTTTTTTTACAAAAAGATTACATTGGTTCATAGAAACGTGGTTGTACTCTTATTCTTATGTGTGTGTTATTTAATTTGTTGCTATACATTATCAATTTTTGATTTGCCATTGTTTCTATTTGGTAATCATAATCTCACTACAATGTTACTTTAAGTTTACTATAAGCACTTTAACAACACGTTTGACAATGTCATTCTCAACTCACAATTTATATCATTCTAAAGTTTGTCAATAAACAAGCATCATATTCATACCATAGATTAAATGATTTCAATGACAAAATGAAATGTTTTTGAGCATTCAATAACCTTATCATTCTCATTGACATTGTGGCTAAACCAATCATAAGCCTCTTGAAAGCCATCAAAAACATGATGTCCATTCATAATATGGGATATGAGAATAATGGATAGAGTTGAATAGGCCTTGGCTACTACCCAAACATAATGGATTTACATTCTCCATTTACCAAATCAAGCCCACTTTTAATTTTCTCAAGAACCAAAGTTTTTAAAACAATCTATATCTATGAAATTGCATATCATGTTACTTTTCACAACAACAATTTGGAGGTATGATAATCAATGTGATCATAACATAATGAGAGTCACACACAACATGTTTAACCATCACCACCATCATGAAAACTAGTGATGAGCTACCATGACTATCCATTGATTTCATCAACTCCAAATAGTGGGGGTTTATAAGTATATCATAAGCCACCCACACTTTCATTGATGAAACGATGCATGTTGTGTTGTGAAAGATGCATTCCTTTACTACACAACCCATGTCATTGAATACAAGGGTTTAGGCACATTAAGATGACTTGAAAATGGCACATGAAGAGTCCATTTTTGAGTTAAAAACTATGGTCAAAAACACTATAAAACCATTAGATTACCTTCTTTTAAAAAACCATTTCTAAGAATTATATTTTGCCCACCATTTTTAATGCCTTATACAACATTTTAATGAAAACACTTCAATCAAATTTGATTTTTAGATGTTGAATATAATTTAATAAAATCTTAACAAGTATGACCCCTCAAAAATTATAGGAATGGATATTCACACTTATAATGACATTCTCAATCAAACTTTTGATTTTGATTTCAATCATACAATTTATTAAAAAATATTTTAGACATAAATGGTTGAATATTTCAAGAATTTTGAATCCATTTACAAATTTTGAGTCAAAAGAATGGACTATCACCAGGGATGTTGCACATGTTTGAAAGTCCACCCTAAACCTTAAAAGGTTCATACATGTGGTTTAAAAAACAAAATCTTAGAACAATATATATCATTGATATTAATACCTTAACATGTTTAATTACTAATCGGAATTAGGAATCATTTAATAACTTGGGAGTCTATAATTTTTGCCTCTTGACACAAAACAAATGGACATTTTAATATGCCATCATTCATATTTTATGTTGGAAAGTTAACAAAATTTTAAAAAGATGAGTAAAGTGAAATAATATGAATTGTTTAATCATATTCATGGCTCAAAAACTTGTCAAAAGAATCAATAAAACAATAATAATAGTTGATACCTCCAAAGGAAACACATATAACAATTTATTTGGAGATTTCTTTTTCATAATATCTTTCTTAGCAATTTCCTTTTTTTCTTCCTATTTTGTTTTGTTTTGTTTTTTTTATTTATCATTCCTTGCATCTTTGATTTTGTTTTTAACAACCTTCCAGCCAAGTAACAATGTGGGTTTGAAGCTAATGTTAGGAATGTTGATGTTTCAATAATAGAAAAATAAGTTTATTTGGTTGGAAATTTTAGTAAAAAAAACACCCCATTTAGACAAGTGTACAAAAAGCCCTTCATTGTTTTGGACAAGACGATTTTAAGATGTTTGTTGTGACTAGGTAGTCATTTTGATTTGCAAAACAATGTATCATTTGATTGGTCAAATTAAAATAATTTATTTTTAAAATAAAAATTATAGTGGTAGGTAGGTATTAAATAAGTGTAGGTAGGTCAAAATATGTAGGTAACTAAGTATTTGTGATAGTTTAACTACCCAACTTAATGTACTTACATATATAGCCCCCTAAACATGAACAAAGGTTGTAAGTGTTAAGAATTATTCACCTCTCATCTCCATCATGATAGATCAAGTCTTCAGCAATGGACAACTTCATAAATTGTTAACTTTTGTCAAAAAAATTTTTTTGACATCTTACAAGATTGTATGTTGTAAATTTATGTAAATAGATAATATAATTAAAAAATAATTAAGTACATAACTTAATATTTAAAAGGTGCATTGACCATCAAACCACCTACCAACTTAACTTATTGTGGTACCTAGGTAGGTCTTGCCTACCTACCTACCTATTAAATATATTATAGGCAAATAACTACAATGGCGTCTAGGTACATGGGTAGGAAGTTATTTTTGCTTATCCAATTTGATTAGATTTTGCAAAAACCTAATGGCCATCTTGACCAAGGATGTTTTTTTTGTTTGTCCTATTTGACAAGATATCCCATTTGATCAAAATGCATTCATCAACTTGACCAAGGATATATCATTTTTTTGTTCGATTTGATTAGATGTCTCATTTGACGAGTAATCAAATGGTTCAACAATAGTCAAATTGACTAGTTAAAAATTACAATGAACCTCTAATCACAATGAACATTTCACTAATAAAAAAAGACCAATTAGTCAACTTAAACAACTTGAAAAACCAATTTTTTTTTGCAAATGTTTTTCCTATCAAAACATCTAGGCAATCAATTAGTCAACAAAAACATACATGGATTAATTAGTTTTTAACCTCACATTTTGGAGTCATTGCAATTATGGTACATAGATAATTTGTGTGTTGACACAATGGTTGTTTTTGTTATAGCTTAAATTGATGTAATTAAATGTAAGTTTAAGTAAAAAAATTTGTTATGAAGATGTGCAATTAATGGTGATTTGCATCTTAATCTGCCATATGAACAATTCAATCAATAATTGTAGTACATTTTTAGTTTGCAACAATGTTGTAGCAATGCTACAATGGTGAATGATTAATTAAGAAATATTAGTTTTAATGTGAGTTTTTCCATAAAAAATTGCACATACAAAAAAAGAACCATAAAGAACAATATTTTTCATTAAAGCATTCAATTTATTTTGAAGTTGTGGAATTTTAATTAATTGATATTGATGTTTTTGGGGTGTATAATATGCTTTTACTAAACATGTATTTCCATGTTCAATGTTGTTTTTACCATTTTACAAAAATAAGATGGAATTTTAAAATTAATGAAAAAGGTATATTACTGCCAAATAAAGTGTTTTAAACAACCTTTCAAAAATTACTGACATACATAAAGACATAATTATGAATCAATTGTATATTATTGGTTTAATTAACTTGTTTTATTTTTAAAGCCCCAACTAACTATATGTAATTTTTAGAAGAATTCAAAATGAATGAAATTTTATGTGTTACTGCTTTTGATATTATATGTATTTCTACTTTTAATTCAAAATTTTCACACCATACCATGCATTTATTCTTTTCCCATTTCCAAATTGATTGTTCAAACAAAAACCCAAAACTCAAATAATTCACAAAAAAATCATCTATTACATTATTAGAACCATGTTTTTCCACACAACACCCATTAGTGCATGATCATAACACATTATCATTAAGGAGCTAGAAAAAAGTTGTGAGTATGATGGCACATCATAACATGTCATTGATTCATATGTCATCATGTGCTAAGATTAAGATATGATTCATAATTAATAGTTGAACTAGTGTAGGTGGTATTAAGTGAGACACAAGATCATAATTTCTACATCCATGAAGAGTATGATGCCTTAAACAACACAACATATATTGTTACAACATTTAAAAACCATCACACATCAGAACCATCAAATTGATCACATCCATGTTCAATTTCATAAACTAAATAACTAGGTTGCAAAAACTTGGTGATTTCACTTGTTGAAAAAGATGAGTTTTAAAATCATTCATTACATCTTCCCTTTTCCAATGTAGTTGAATTAGACTCCCCAATCAACTTGCCTTTGATGGGTTACACTAATTCATGCACGTCCACCTAAACAAACATGTTATCATTGAATTCCCTTTTGTTCACAAGGTATAATTTGTCAAAACAAGAATAAAATTGATTTTATTATTAATGTACACAATAATTAAATTTTAATAAAAGTAATAAACAAATGGTTAGTTAATCTCAATAAAAGTATGAATGTAACAAATAACACATGATGATAACTTTTAAAATTCGCTTTTAATAAAGTAATGATAGCTTGAGAATTCAGAACTTTGATTTGACTCATCAAACTCCTCACATTGTTGATTATAATTTTGCTAGTCTTTCAGCTAGTTTATTTTGTCCCTCCATCTTGATGAAATAAATCACAAGTCTCCCCATTGAGCCAATTAAAGAAAATATTGAATTATTCCAACAACCATTAGCAAAAGATTTTGCTTTTGCACAAGTTTACCATACAATACAAATAATAGGTTTCCAACACTAACGACAATATAAATTTTGCTCCAAGCTTGCAACAACTATTATAATTCAAACGAAATCTTAAACAAAACCCAAAATCCACTTTCTTATATGTGTATTATTAGGGTTCAAAGGTATGTTAATTTAAAGTATGAACATAATGTTGGTTCTATTCTTTACCATACATATGGTTGTCATTTCTTTTTTAATCTCGATTGCAAGAAATGCTTAAGTGTTTTCATCTATGCAAGAGAATCAAAACTAGTGACCTAAATTAAATTGGTAACATGATCATTAGACTATTGCAAAAACAATTGTCTTGCTCACAATTTATTCATAACAACATGCACCACACACACAACATATTGCACTCCAAAACTTATCTCCTCTTATGACTCTTCTACACACCTCCTTTTATTCTATCATTCTTCTTTTGGAAAAGCTTGCACCACAACTCCACAACGTCATCGTTAATTTGCACATAAACAATAGATAGTTCAAAAAACAACATTCTCATCAAAACAAACAACCATTATTAACTTTCTTTACTTGCAACAACAATTCAACATAAAACACAACACAACAAAGATGCAATTAATTTATTATAAATACAAAGCCAAGTCGTTTCTAATGTGTTGTTGTCCACACAAGCCCACAAAAGTCATAACGATGTCATCCATACATAGTGATGATGATCATGTTCAAAGTATTGAAAGCTAGATAGATCTAATTTCAAAACCCCGTTCACATTTTGCAAAAACTCATGCCATTTTCCCAAGTCACACGATGACCACGCTTATTGGATTTTAAAATTTTCTTTCCCCATGTTGTTCACACTTCCCCAACTCTTGATAGTTGTATGCATGACACGTAGCATAGAAGCAAGGCCAACAAATAAATAGGTAATAATAAAAATAAATAAATAATCCATAAATCAAACAAATACTACCATAATACAAAGGACAACAACTTCAACAACACATGTTCCTCAAATAATGAATTAAATTTGAAGCTACTTTGTATTTTTTATTTTTAAAAAAATTCCAAGAATATTTTCAATAGATTCCTTATTTTCCTTTACAATTTTTTTTTTGAAAATTTAAATTTTTTACAAATAATTAAAAAAAACATGTTTTGAAAATTTTAAATTTTTTTACAAATAATTTTAAAAAAAACATGTTTTGAAAATTTTAACATTTTTTTTTACAAATAATTTAAAAAGTGTGGAAGTTGCCAAGGGTACTACCACTACTACTACTACTACAGTGTAGAAGAATAGCGAGAATAAATAAATTTTGGGGTCAAATTTGCGAATACGTCACATGCCGCACAAACTAATGAGTTGCATCCAAAGCTTGCACAAGAGTCAATAGACATGGCGCTGAATGTTTTTTAATCACATAAGATACGAGTGGATGTCATCATCCTATTGTCATTTTTTTTCCGTTACTAGAGGGGCAAATAATATAGAAGGAAGGACTATTAATATTGTTTTCCTTTCATCCATTCATTTATTTTTGGTTGGTACCCAGATTTTTTTATTTAAATTTTTTTTTTTTACCGTACCTAAAGGCAAAGTTTGGCATACCACTACCTCAAAATACAATAAACATGTGCAACTAATTTTGACATGTTATCTAGAGTTTTTTTCGGGGGTCGGTCCCTCCACAACTTGATTTTTTTTTTTTTTTAAATTTAAAATTTTTGGTCTTTTCCCATTGGGCATGTTTGGGAACTTAGCTTGAATGTTTTTTTTTATGTTCATCTTATTTTCAATGGCTACCTTTTTATTTAATTTTTTGGGCTTCAGGCAAGGTACGAACAAACAAAGGAAGGAAGGAAGGGTGTTCGGGGAAGAACTTTTCTTAGCTTTTGTGTAAGTACCATAAAACAAGGGCAACTTCGGCACATGTCTATTTGAATAATTAATGAATTTTGAAGATTTCACTTAGAAAATAATAGAACATTCCAAAAGATTTTCTTCTCATTTTCCTCACATTTTTTTGAAAAAAAAATAAATCTCAGCATTTTTTTACAAATAATATAATTTGTGCCGAAGCTGCCAACGTGACGATATTTAACTTTCCTTTGTTTACATAAGCTTGAATAATATTTCACATCATATTTGGGGCTTGCGCAAAACCCCCCTCCCCACCCACTAGTCATGAAAAAGCAAAAAACCAATTCCTAAAACCGGACCGCATTGTCCAATGTGTCACTTGCTCATTGGTCCGGAGGAGGGGGGTTGTAGCACATAATTTTTTCGGTTCTCTCCTCTAGTTTTTAGTCCCTTTCTCATTGATCCGGAAATCGGTTATGCTCAGTAACCAACCGGCAAGAGGAGCCGAATTATCAAAATAGTCTCTCAATGCATTCACGTCTTAACTATATTCGATAATCCGGCTCCTTTCATCGATTACTTAATACATATTTAATTGGGTCATGGGTGTGCTCATAACTTTTTACAAATTGTTCCAAAAATTAGGCATTTGTTTTTTTTTGCCAAAATCACAAAATTATTATGCAACTTTTACCAAAAAAAATTATTTTATGGCTAAAGCTGACACTAGAGGTAATAAGTAATAAATAGGGTAACCAACCGGCAAGAGGAGCCGGATTATCAAAATAGTCTCGACACACATTCATGCCTCAACTACATTTGATAAACCGGCTCCTCTCTCTCTCTCTCGTCCATTACCTACCTAATAAATATTATGTATATTAACTAGGTCATGGGTGTGCTCATAACTTTTTCAAAAATTTCAAAAAACAATGCATTTGTTTTTCTTGCCAAAACCACCAAATTATTACGCAACTTACCCAAACAATTCTTTTTATGGCTAAAGCTGACCCTTGAGGTAATAAGCAGGGTAATAAGCTTCGTAGAGCATCTCCACCCCCACACCTGCAAACACCCCTTTTCATTAAATCTTGCAGTGGTCATTTTAACCGCTTTAAAATCTTTTTTCTACTATGGATTTGGACAGGGACTATTACTCATCCATGTCCATTTTGCAGTGGTCATTTTAACCGCTTTAAGATCATTTTTCTACTATGGATTTGGACAGGGACTATTACTCATCCATGTCCATTTTGCAGTGGTCATTTTAACCGCTTTTAAATCATTTTTCTACAATGGATTTGGACAGTGTGACTATTACTCGTCCATGTCCATTTTGCAGTGGTCATTTTAACGGCTTTAAAATCATTTTTCTACTATGGATTTGGACAGTGTGACTATTACTCGTCCAGATGTAAAGACATAAATGGTCTTTGAGTGTTTAAAGGGACTTTTATGACCTTTGTATGTGAGGACAATGATCATTAAACACTATTCTATTTTTTTAAAAAAAAAATTTGTACAAGTTTTGGGGGGCGGAGATGCTCGCTTTTGCTCGCTTACTTACTGATGGTGGTCGTCAGTAGTCACTTCAGCTACATTAAAAAATCATATATATTAATTCACTTGGTCTGTCTGTGACAGTGACTCCGGATGGACAGTGGCCACGGACAGTTGTTTGAAAAAAAAAGTTTAAA
>Ga0116227_10005375_pt1 | contig 27009 bp, 27 predicted proteins | sample S1TSphgellanicum_FD_89693 | JGI IMG/M metagenome (GOLD analysis project Ga0116227, IMG submission 89693) | Host-associated microbial communities from peat moss isolated from Minnesota, USA - S1T2_Fb - Sphagnum magellanicum MG | ecosystem: Host-associated > Plants > Peat moss > Unclassified...
AAAAAAAAAAAAAAGCAGGGGAGGGAAGGGGGTGGGATTTTAGAGACATGGTTCTGAGATCCCGTCCTCCCTGGTGCTACTGATTCAGGACCTCGTCCAACCAATCACGCATCGTTCCCAAACAACTGATTCTATTTTACTGGAATCTGGAATTTTGTGGGATGTGGATCAAGACCTGGTTTGGTTTACGGATGTGGTCAAATAATGATCGACTGCGAATAAATGACTTACTATTTTTAGTCGCCTGGATTTTGCACCTCACATTAAACCACGGACCTAGTAGTGGACCTCATATACGGACCTCGTAATGGACCTCATAATGCGGAGGACCTCGTATTGGACAACCTCATAAGCGGATAACCTCGTGTTAGACCTCATATGCGGACCTCGTATGTGGACATCGTATGTGAACCTGATTTTTTGGACCTCAAATGTGAACCTCGTAAAGTCGACCCTCAGACCAGCGTTTTTTTTTTCCTCTTTTGGCTAAATTACGCCAATTGGTTTTTTTCCGTTTTCAAAATGGCTAAAAAAATGTGTTTTTTTAGATTTTCAAGAAGCCAAATTTCAAAAAAAAATCTAGGAAAAATCCTTCAGATTTTCTGTATTGGGTTTTAGCTTGTAGCCAAAAGAATGCGAAGGATGATTAAAAGTTTTTATAAAAAAATTCACATCCCGTTTATAGCCACATCTGGCTAAACTATCTCATGGATGATTGCCACTTCAGCTACATCACTATTTTTTTTTAAAGTTCAAAAAACTTAATTAAAAATTATTTTAAAATAAAATTATTAAAAAATTATTTTAAAATTTTACTAAAATTTTAAAAATACGTATTAATATTTCTATTAAAAAAACACTCTCTCAGATTGGAGACTCGATATGTGGACGTCCTCTCGTATCTAGACTCTGGACCTCGTATATGTGGACTTCGTGTTCCGGACCTGATATGTGGATCTGGTTTAGGATCTGGTATGTGGACCTGGTATGTGCACCTCGTTTTTCTTATCCATGGGAAGCTTTCCTTCCTTTCTGGTGTTATGTTTCTCGTCGGCGCTTCCGCAGTTGCTGCGACAACGGACGGACGGCTGTTGCGAAGGAAGGAAGGGAAGGAAGGAGGAGGAGGAGGAATTGCCTTTGTTCTTGTTCCCTGGCGGCACCGTCCTCTCACTCTGCTGCCAAAATCGTCGTCGTCGTCGTCGTCGTCTCTCTCTTTCCCTGCATACATCTTCACCGAATAGCCAACCACCAGATCTTCTGTAAGCTTTTTTTCTGGAGCTTATTTGAATTTTGCACTTCGTTGCTTGTCTTCCGCCGCTTTGGTGTAGACTCGTTCAATTTGCTCCAATGTCTTTCAATTCAGATCTTTTGGTTTTGGTTTTTCGTGAGTTTTTTTTTGTTTTTGTTTTTGGTGTGAGTTTGAAATTATGTAGTAGCCTTGTACGATTCTACAGCTGAATCTCTGCCACTAGAGCAACAACAGGCTGGAGTAAGAATGCAGGGGCAGCATTATTTCGAGTCAATTTTGTGGTCGCTCGCTTCTTTTCACGATGTTTTTTTTCTACGTGTGACTCTCAATGTTTTTGTTGTTCTTAGGCTCGCGTCATCACAGTTTCTTTGCTTGCTGGAAAATTGTTCAATAGTGAGCAATTCTCTGGAGTTTGTTGGATCCGATGAATGCGTCTTCCAGCCTCTGAGAAAATTTTGATCTCACAATCTGATGATTTTTCGCATTTTCTTTTGGGGGTAAATATTGGAGAACAAATTTGCTTTTGCCTGAAAAGCGTCTGTCTGCTTCATGTGAATTCCATGCTCACGACATTTTGCTTCATTTTCCATTTTAGATGTAGTTCAAGTGATATGCAATTGAAGAAGTTCATTTACAGGACTTGCTTGTTTACACTCTGAAATTAGCTTAGCAAATCTACCTCCACTCATATGGAACTCTGAAAGACTAGCTAAATGATGACCTACAGTAAACTTTCTGTTGTCTTCCACCATTTCTTCCTGCTCAGAGAAATCCTCATATCGAATGCCTTTGACATGGCACAAGACTTGGTTCATTTTGAGATAAGAAAGCCACATAGATTTGCTACATATGTTTCAATTCCTGTCCAGAGACTGTCATTCTGAGCCTTATTTCCATTGTTGCAGGATTGATCTCATGCAGGAAAATTCAACATAGTAGACAAGGCATGAAGGAGTAGCTGGTGTGTTGAAGAACAGCAGGTAGTAGAGGACTCTGCAGCTATTGCATTTGCAGCATGATAATTGCATGATAATCAGCCTTATCAAAGAAAAGAGATCACAATTTTTTGGCACTCTGAAGATCTGCTGAAGTTGTCTCTGAAGACAAAAGGACATAAAGCAAAGTGAAAAATCCATCCACCCATCATGTCGACAGAGATAGTGAATGTCAGTGAGTATGAGGAAGCCGCCAAGAGAAAGCTTCCAAAGATGGTTTTTGACTACTATGCCTCAGGAGCTGAAGATGAGTGGTCATTGAAAGAGAATCGACATGCATTTGAGAGAATCAGGTACTTCAGATGCCATTGACAATCCTCTTCTCTGTAAGAAGTCTAGCTGTGCATCATCCACAATATTAGTCCTTACACCTCAAGGCTGAATTTATCTTCATTCTCATTTGAGTTGGAGTTCTGATCCATGCACTAGCATTTGTCACTATGATTTGTCACTGCTGGGATGATAAACTTCCAAGGGTTGTTCAGGATATTTCACAAGTTCTTGAGTATATACATCAGTAAAAGTTTGTGGTGGGTTGGTCATGTGTCTAATTTCCCAGCCTCTCTGAATGGGGTTGCTTTACTACTGAGGTTTGTTTTCCATTCTCTTCTTGCTAATTGCAGCATTGTGCAGAACACTTTTCCACTATCAGATCTTCTCCATGATATGATGACAACATGAAGGAAGTATCATGCATTACTGTTCCTTTTTTTTTGACTTCCTGTCTATACATGGGACATGGATTCTGTGTTCTGCCAGGTTCCGTCCTCGAATTTTGATTGATGTCACTAGTGTGGATTTAAGCACCACTGTACTTGGATTCAAGATCTCCATGCCTATCATGGTTGCGCCAACAGCAATGCAGAGGATGGCCCATCCTGAAGGCATGTCCATTATCACATATTTGCTATTGGCATTTTCTCACAAGCAAGCAGCAAGGGCTTCTATTTTATGTGGTTCTTGCATTTCAAATACCCACAAGCTGTTTATCAGATGGACGTCACTGACCATTTTCTATGTGGCTGATTTTAGGTGAATTGGCTACTGCAAGAGCAGCTGCTGCTGCTGGGACAATCATGGTAACATCACAATGCTTAATTTAGGCTTTTATCACAATCTGCTTACTTCTTCTTAATTGCTCACCTGATATTATGGTGTGATTTTAACTTATGCACACTCTCACAGTGGTGCATGTCGTTTCTTTCCTGAGAGTCATAGGCCTGAGATATTGACTGTATTTGCAGACCCTCTCATCTTGGGCCACCAGCAGTGTTGAAGAGGTTGCCTCAGTAGGTCCTGGTATCCGCTTCTTTCAGCTCTATGTAAGTCCCAACTACTTTTTCCTGCAGTGCTGTTAATATGTCATTCTGGCATTTGGAATGTTGGCTGCAATATGAACAGTGTTCAACTGATCCTCTTCTGAAATCAATCTGCACATTCAGGAGAATAAGAAATCTCTGTGAAGTAACTAGAACTATGTTCTGACAATCTATCATGTCCTTGTGTGCTTTTCCTGTAACAGTTTTGGTATTGCTGAATCATCTTGAAACCCATGTAGCATGAAAATTGTACTTATGTTGAATAAATTGGCTGGATAGGTTTACAAGGACCGGAATGTGGTTGCTCAGTTGGTACGCCGAGCAGAGCGTGCAGGATTTAAAGCCATTGCCCTTACTGTGGACACCCCTCGTCTTGGTCGCAGGGAGTCTGATATTAAGAACAGGTTAGGATCAATCATGCATCTAGATGTTGTTTAGTTGTCTTCTCAAAGGCAGTGTTTGAGTTATTTTTGGTTTGCACTTGATTCACTCTTCTGAGGGTTTATGTCCATAGATCTGTGATATTTGTGAAGGTAACAACCCCAATCTCTTTCAGTACTGAGCAGTACTGCAGGCTGACTTATTTCTGTATCATTTTGTGGCTGTGTATGTTAAATTCCTTATGAAATTATTGACACAGATTTGCATTACCACCACATCTGACTTTGAAGAACTTTGAAGGCTTGGACCTTGGCCACATGGAAAAGGTAATAACCTTCTTCTTTCAGGCCTGCATGATCTATTTACCTGTCACACACTTCACAATATAGCACCAACCAGATAGACTCAATCTGAGATACATACTATTGGACTAAGAAATCATTTTACACAAGTCTCAACGCCTTATTCTGCGTACTGAATTCCTGTTTCTTGTGCACAGACAAGCGATTCAGGTCTGGCTTCATATGTGGCTGGCCAGATTGATAGGTCCCTCAGTTGGAAGGTAGGAATATGCCAATGAACTTTCGCTCCCTCAATAGTAAATGGAGTTCAACAGTGCAGCTTTGTTACATTCTAATAAAAGGATATTTTACCTGACATGCAGTACTTTTTTGGAGCCTGCTAGTGGTATTAAAGCGGATGTGAGAGAACACAACAACTGTGATTCTGTCTTATGAGTATGGTAGTGTTTTGACATCTTGCAAGCTTGACCAGTTTGGATCAATCAGATCTCATTGCCAATAATCTCGTGTGTGCAGGATGTTAAGTGGCTGCAAACAATCACAAGGCTTCCCATCCTTGTGAAGGGAGTTTTGACAGCTGAAGACAGTATGTGACCTCAAATTCTTTCAGAAAGTCTGTCTGAGTAGCAATGCCTTAAAGGTCCCATACTCTGGTTCTTAGTGTGGCCTACATTTCATGGATTTCTGTCATCTTGTGATGAGCAGACAATCTGCCAAAGAGAGGATAAGCTACCTTCCAATGCTGTCTCTATTTTGCTGGCTGTTGCTGAACTTTTGCTTTGCATTCTATGATGCTCTACTTATGTTTGAAGTGCTGTGCAGCTCTTAACTTCTGTGCTTGAATCTGGCTGCAGCAAAGCTTGCCCTCCATGCAGGGGCAGCAGGCATCATTGTGTCTAACCATGGCGCACGCCAACTTGACTATGTCCCTGCAACCATTTCCGCACTCGAGGAGGTTTGTTTACTTTCTTCACACTGTGCAGATATTATCCTTTTTGTAAACACACCACTCGGACAGTTAGTTTTATAATTCCCCTTGCACATGTACATCAAAATGTGAGCTGATGATTATGTGTCTGCGTCTGATTTCATCCTGCAGGTTGTGCAAGCTGCTTCTGGTCGTGTGCCAGTGTTCCTTGATGGAGGTGTACGCCGTGGGACTGATGTTCTGAAGGCCTTGGCCCTGGGAGCATCTGGCGTTTTCGTAAGTGCATACCTGTAGAATTTTCATTTCATTATATGCATGGTGTCAATCACTTGTCTCCATTCCTCTCTTTACTTGGAACCCACAGGGGTAGTTTGGCAGGAATGGGTGATCTTTTCTCTTTATGTGTTTTTAGTCTTATTTACCTGCCAGGGCAAGATTGAGGGTCTTTTGTAATAGTGTGCCTGGGAGGTTTTAGTCTCATTGATCCGACTTACCCATGTTTTCTTTTACTTCCCATTATGTTTGGAACCCCAGGAATAGCTGTAGGCATTAGTATCTTAACACAGTTCTTTTGTTCTAAATGGGCAAATTCAGGTAAGAGCTGTTGTTTGTCCTTGTTGGCTTCATATGGACCTGAATCTAGAATTGTGTGCCATAGGGCATGGTTAGTGGTTAGAAACAAATCATTGTCTTTGTTAGAACAGGCTCCTGTTTCTACTGAATAGATTGAGTTATGAAATCTCCAAAGTTATTCATGGGGGACATGTGATGACACTGCTCTGGACACAGATTGGGAGGCCTGTAGTTTTTTCACTGGCATGTGAAGGAGAAGCTGGTGTGAAGAAGGTCCTGCAAATGCTGAGGGACGAATTTGAATTGGCCATGGCATTGGCCGGTTGTACCAAGATCAAGGAGATCAACCGCTCACATGTGCAGACTGAATCTGAGCGTCTTGGCCTTACCTCAAGGCTGTAGACTGATTCAGCAATTACACAATCCATCCAGAAAGGATCAACTTTCTGTAGTAGGTCTATTGTGTCTAGTTGCAAGGTGTAATGGGTAACTTCACAAGGGGGGTACCTGCAGTCCTTCCATTCAAAGGCACTCAGGACATCTGTAGTTCCTCCATGGAAAAAATGGATTATGTGTGTTGTTAGACTATTTCTGCAATGATTAATGGGAGGATTTAGTATTCCTGCTTCTACAATTGTCATTTCCTTCTATGCAAATTTGAATCGACCAACCGTTGGCTCACTGAACAGTTTGTTGAAGACCAGTTGATGGCAGGTGACAGTGGATGCACCTGCAATTTCCAGGTGGAGAAGAATTTGATGACTATGGATCAGCCTCAAGCAGAAGGTGATGATCTGCATTACGAAGACCTATTGCATTTGACTTGTGAATGAAATAGTCTAATCTTTTTCACATTCTTGGGTCTAAAAATGCTACTTCTTTCCCCTTACATAATATAATCTATGATGCCTTGTGCAGACCTATTCATGATTTTTTGCTCTTTCGGAAAAAAAAAAATAAAATTTCAAAATTTCTGAAAAAATGATAGAATTATTGTTGCTGCCAAGGTACTACAGTATAAACCATATACCAATTTGGTAATGGTGTAGAAAACTAAATACCAAAATTATATAAGTAATAGACAAATTTTCAATTTTTGTATTTTGCTACAGTATGAACATGAACCAAATTTATATAATTTTCATAAAATGATATGGATTTAAACAAAGAGATGAATATTAACTAGAGGTATTATTGTTCAACATGAATAAATGTGATAATATGCCAAAAAAACACATTGTATATCGTAAAATGTTCTGCATGTTTGAACTTCCAATGCTCCAAAAGAAAGTTAGTAAAAAATCTCATTAATGAAGGCTTCTAGGCCTCCAGAAGGTCTAGCAATAGTAAAATGTACATGTAAATGTAAGAGCATCTTTATTCTTTACCCCACACGGGCAAACAACTCCTTTATTTTAGAATAGAATATCGTTTAATGATCACTGTCCCCAACCACAAACGTGATGAAAGAGTCCCTTTAAACACTCAAAGACCATTTGCATCTGGACAAGTAATAGTCACTCTCCAAATCCATAGTAAATGAAAAGCTTTTACAGGGGTTAAAAGGACCACTCCAAAATAGACCATCGATACCCAAGAGCAGCAGGATTTGTGCTATCCTGCTGCAAGATTTCATGAAAAAGGGGTGTTTGCCAGTGTGGGGGGTTGGAGATGCTCTAAGGTTCCTCTCACTACAAGTGGGGAAGAAAAAACAAAAACAAAGTGGATATGTCACATTTTGTTTCATGTTGAGAGATTTCTATCATGAATGGGGATTGAGATCGAACATGAATTTGTTGTTGTTTATGAATGGATTGAGATCAAATCTACCAACCACCAAACACATGATATGACATGAACACATTGAGGAGGACATAGGAGAAGCAGGTGGTAGGACATATATATAATGTCCTACATAAAAAATTATGTTGATCTAAAGTGGTGTGTCTTTGAATTGCATGAATATATATATACACACACCCTTTACATATGAGGAAAAGGTGAGTTAAAACGGGTACCTTCAATTTCGTAAGATGCCTGAAACTTGAGGCTTGCTTGAAGTTCAAGATGTTCTTTCGATCTTGGGAGGTGCTTGAATTACACTGTTGAAAATAGAATTTAAGAAGATGATTATGTATGTGTCTTTTAGTTATAATATAGTTGGAAAAGGAATATAATGGATGAAAATGGACCTAATTGGGAAAAGACCAAAAACAATCCGCATTAAACTCAGTTTCATCCATTATCCGGCTTTCTCAAGTTTCTCAATGGAATTCAATTTTTCATCCATTGTCCAACTTTTTCCACTTTATGACAGATTTGACTCCTAAAACTAGTTAATTACATATCCTTCATTGAAAAAAAAATCCCAAGAAATATCCAACTCAAGTCAAGACCACATAGTTTTTCATCCAAAGCATCCAAATCAGAGCACAATGAAGAACCTTGGCAGGGTTTTAAAGATCCTAAAACTAGTGGATCACATGTCCTTCATTGAAAAAAACATCCAATTCAGGCACACTAAATTCTCATCCAACTCAGGACCACAAAATTTTCATCCAAAATGTCCAATTCAGGGCACACATTGACAAGGTGAGGATTTTCAAAGATCCGAAACTAGTGCACCATTAATGTCCTTCATTGAAAAGAACATCCAATATTCAGGCCCGCTCATTATTTTCATCCAGGATCATCCCATTTCCAGCCATTAAATTTTCATCCAAAACATCCAATTCAATCAAGCCCCCAAAAATTTCATCCTAAATATCCGATATCCAGCCCCACAAGTATGTTTTTCATCCAAAACATAGATTTCAGACCACCCATTTTTCATCCAGGGACATCCCATTTCAGGCCACAAAAGTTTCATCCAAAACATCCAATTCAGGCCCACAAGTCTGCGTTTTCATCCAAATCATTGGTAGGGTTTTCAACTATGCAAATACTGTTTTGTGCAAGAACGATCCTTTCCTTATTCTTCTTCTTCTTCGAGGGCGAGTTCTCCAAATTCAGAAGAAAAATAAATTGTGCAAGAGATTCTAAAGACTGGTGCGGATTGATCCGGATTTCGAAGAAGAAGACGAGTATTTTTCTGGAGAATTTTTCTCAGATTCGAAGGAGCAAGAAATTCACACAATTCAGATTCTGAGAAGAGTTGGGGATTCTGTTTTCTTTTTTTAGGGCAAAACAATCCTTGCTTGAAATTTGAGGTACAAAGCTTTTTTTCTTTATCAGAAGAAGGAAGCAACGAAGCAAGGAAGCAAGGAAGAGCTTCATCTCCAGAGTATGTTTTGGTGGGTAAGGGATTTGAAGAGGGGCAAGTGGTAGCAACGGGAGAAAGAATAAGAAGCAGCTTTTTGTCATTTGTTTTTGAATTGTGATGACCAGTTTTAGTAATTCTTTCACTGTTTATTCTTGTGAGAATTGTGAAGGGTTTCAGTGCTGGATTTTTCTTTTGGGTATCCCAGTTTTGTTGTGTGAGAATTTTGTGAAATTTTTTTAAGGGAAGTTAGTTATGGGTGCACGTGCGACTACTACCAATTTGGCTCTTGCAAATGTAAAGAATGCTGGGAAGTTGAGAACCTTGCTTGAAAAATTAAGCTTGAATGATAAGGAAGAAGGGCAGCATGTGGTGGAGGAGGAGGAGAAGGAGGAGGAGGACCAGCAAGAAGAAGGGGAAGGAGCTAGGGTTTCAAACCCTGTTTCCAGGGCTCTGAGAAATGGCTCAGAAGAGAATTTGGGATCATCTTCAATCCATGTCCTACCTAATGATATTCTGACTCTTATCTTTGCTCGTCTTCCTCGTGCCACATTGTCGGCCATCCGCCTTACTTGCTCCACATGGAAGCGGCTTTGTCAGCACCAAGATATCGCAGTTCTCAGACGACAGGTATCCAAAAAAATAAATTAGGGAAGACTCCTAAGTTATGCATAGCTTCTTAAGTTTCAGAGCTGCATGGATTTCCAATTGTGTTGTTTTTTTTTCCTCTCACTGTTTGCAGGTCCTTGTGGAGCATTTTTGTTCTGAAACAGAAATTGCTGCTGATCCCAAAAAACTATGCACATATATATCTGTGCATTATGCAGATGGGTGTTGCTGAGGGTTGGATATACGTGCTAGCGGAGAAGCCTGCTGGATCATCATTCCAAGTGTTTGATCCCCAAGCCAATAAATGGAGCATGTTGCCACCGATAGCAGGTCACTCATTGCAGGAGAATTGGCAAGGGTTTGCATGTGTGGCAGTAGGTCACAAACTTATCTTGATGGGTGGACGCTACGTTGACACCACCACTTCTATGCACCACTCCTCAGGTTCCAATTTGCCTCAAGTCTTGAGGGTTACTTCAACAATCATTCACACTTGGGCTCTAGTTGTTATCTCCCAAATGTCACCCTTGATGGGTGGGTGGGGTCCTGGCATTGTTGTGAGCTCTATCCAACACTGGATATATATAACACTAGAACATCTGACCCTCCATTGGTTTTTGGCTGCTTGACTTGTGTGACATTTGCCAGAGAGGTTCCATATGGCTGCTATATTTCATATTGAGTTTTTTTTTTCCAGAGGAAGAGTTTTTGTCTCTCTACCGGTGCTATACTCTAAGTGCATTGGTTTTTGTGGAATTTTGAAAAACCAGTGCATGTGTTGCTGCTGGAGAGGAAATTAAATTTTGCAATTGGATTACTGCAGGATCTGCATGTGGGGATGTTATAGTGTATAGTGCACTAACGAATCAGTGGACAAGAGCAAGCAGTATGAAGACCCCCAGAAGCTGGTTTGCAGCAGCAGTGATAGGCACCCAAGTTTACATTGCCGGCGGACAGGGTAAAACACATTTTCTGGATTCAGCTGAGGTTTATGATTCGGAGAAAGACACGTGGCACAGCATTGCCAGCATGGGAAGTGTGAGGTCAAGCTGCCATGGGGTTGCTCTTGATGGTGAGTTTTGGGTCATTGCTGGGGAGTACAATAAGAATCACTATGATGATGGTAATAGGAAGGGGTCTGCAGAGGTTTTTGATCCCCTCACAGGCTCCTGGCGATTCATCCCGGATATGTGGCTTGATTCTCACAAGGTACACACACATTCTTCTTTTGCATCAAGCATTGGGTGGGCGTCAAACTGAATATCACAAAATCAAAAAAGCTTATAACTTGCTTTGCTTTATAATCACAGACTGTAATTGAAACCTTGAGACCCTGACTGATGCTAGACTGTCAACATCCAATAAAACATCTGAGCTACTGGACCTTGATGTATTGTTGCACCATCACCTTCTTCTGCAGGTACCGGGACCCAACACAGTGATTGGGGATGAGCTTGTGTTTGTGCACCTAAGCAAGCTGATGGCATACAACAAAGACACAAATGGGTGGATGCATTTGGGTCATGTATCGGGAGCTGATGTGTATAACCGACCTTTCTCTCGCTTTGGCTTTGCCTGTGAGAGTGTTCATAACAACTTGTACATCATAGGGGGCAAATGGGAATCATGGCAAAATCGGAGCCGCTTTTGCGTGCAGACACTCACCACCGTCGAGGTGTGTGATCTTCAGATCTCCAAAAGCACATCTCGATTGCTAGGGTGGCGTGCTTGTGCCAGTATGGTTGATGGTGGTGGCATTATCACTGCCTCTGCTGTTTTATGGTTGTAGTAGTAGAAGTAGCACTCGGTTTGCCAGTTCACAAACCAAAATAAAAAATTGTTTACTTAATTCAAACCCTCAAGCTTTTCTAGAGAGTGCAGAGATGACCAAAAGACATATATACCGGAGTAGCAGAAGAGCTTTCTTGAAGGTTTGTGGGTGGTTCCTGTGAAACCAGGAAGGGAAGGACTCATTCAAGGAATATCACATCAGATCTGATGAGTTCACAGTTTTCCTGTGAAGAAGACATCCTTTGTTATGGAACAAACAGTGTAACAATAGTGGAACACAATTTTTTTGCTGTTGACAAGAAAAAAAATACTGTTTCTTCTCAATGGTTGCAATGTAAGAACAGTTGCAGGTGGTGTTTTTTTTCATGTCTCAGGGCTCAGGGAGACAACTTACAAGCTTTTCACAGTTCAGGCTCTGTAACTTCTTCAATGTTTTTGGAATGTAATTGTCTGGACAATATCTCGATGCTTCAGATGCAAGAAATTTATTTGATCATTTGCATGAAGCTTGATTCTTTTGGAAGGGAAGAAGGCAATTGATCAAGAAAGCTCCAAGCTCCTGTTTTTTGTATTCTATCACTTTCATATACCAATTCTGACATTGGAAGAAGCTTGATGCTATTTCAAAACAAGTTGGTTGCAATCAGCACCAGCACCAGCAAAACTACATGCAGAGATAGCAAAATTTACAAGGAGAGAGCAAGGAGAGCAGTAATGTTTTGATTTTTATCTAAAGCTGTCATGGTTGGTTGGTCGATTGCAGTCATTATATGCAAAACTTTGCTTCTTCATTCTGCCCAGGAGATCAGACAAAAAAGGAAGAATTTCCATCTTTGAATATGTATGTGTATACCACATTACTTGCAAAAGAAAAAACGCAAGAAAACAAACGGCAAGCTCTAGATCTTCTTGTCCATTCCAGAAGAAGAAGAAGAAGAAGAAGAAGATCCTCGCTCGCTCTTTTCGTCCACAAATCTGAGCGGATGCTCTCATCTCTGTCTATCTGTGACATCATGATAACCACGAGAGATCATTCTCTGACAAACTTGTTTTTGTGGTGGATTTTCGTTGAAGAGAGTCCGTTCCGTCTGTGGTGAGATTCCTTCTTCTAACGACTCCAGTCTCGTAATCTCTTTCTTTGTTGTCGTCCCTTCTTGCAGCAGCAGCAGCAGCAGCAGACGCCTGTCGAGTGCTTTGTGCATGTGCTTGCGTGCTTCGCAGGAATACGGCGATGACGGCATCGGGCGTGATGATGTCAAGGACTTCTTCAATGATGTATATCCTTCCATTCGTTCTGCAACAACAGCAGAAGACTCGTTCCTACTCTGGTACCTATTTTGCTTTCACTTCTTTCTTATATCTCCCTTAGAGATCTGTGTTCTCGTTGCCGTGTTTCCGGCGTCCCTTTGTTTCCGCAACGAAATCGAGGAGACCATAGAAGGAAATCAATCATCCTGTAAGCATTTTCTGTAGTTTCGATAATATGATCAAAGTAGTTTTCTCAAGTCTCGGAGATGTTGATCGGTCCTTCTTCTGGATCTCCTGTTCTCAACGACAAGACATATCCTTCTTGATTCATTTTTTTCTGTGCAAGGGATCTTGCGCTTGGGGAGAGGTTCATCTTCAAGTGTTTGTTTCTTCTTCTATCAGCTTCCCTCCTTCTGTTTCCCCTTGGTTCTATCTGTACTCCAGATTCCCAGGTTTTTGTTTCTCCAATTTAGTCCCTGGTGGAGGCAACATGCTTCATATTGCTTGCTGCTGCTCTCTGGAATTTCAGCTTCTTCTCATAAATTTGCTTCCAAAACACGAGTATCATTTGCAGGTAGAGAATCGTGCATCTGTTTCTTTTAGAAGGCCATATTCTCTCATCATCATCACAATGATCAGCAATGCAAACTGATCTGGTCTGATTGGGATCTTATTTTCTCATAAGAATTGCACCAGTCTTAACTTCTTCCCATGTTGGTCTTTTTTGGAAGAAGCTGTTCAAGCTAATCCCGTGTTGTGGGACATACTGCAGGGATTGTTACAAGGTATTATTGATCTAATCTTTTGTTGCAGGACTTATTGCAGGGATGTGTGTAACAAGGTTACTCGTGACTGGGAGGACCGGGCTGGCAGTACCAACAGCATCAACAACATTTCAAAAACAGACTCGCCATTTGACTGTGAAATGTGAATCTGGTGACTCTGGGGTTAGCTCATTGGGTGGTGCAGGACACTTGCGGCCCACTGAGCTTCTTATGCCATTATCTCAACTAGTGGAAGCAAAAGTGCTATATTGTGCAGTTCCAGCCATGGGTCATAACCAGGTTTGTGTACAGATTTTCCATGATGTCTCATCTGATCTTGATATTGGCATTTGATCTTGTCCTCTGGAGAATAATCTAAATGAACAAATCCATAACTCTTTGTGGCAATTATTTGCAGGAAGGGCATCCTGAGTGCAATGCAAGAGTGCCATCAATACTTGAGGCACTGCAAAAGGGAAATCTCACACCTGAGGTAAGGTAAGGGAAGCTCATCTAGTGTCCATGTTTCTGAAGTCAGCCTTAACGTATTTTTAGGGTTTACTGACTACATGTGCTCCCAGTCTATCTTGCTCTGGGGTTACACTTGCTGCAGACACGAGGAAAGGACATTGTAAGAATAAAAGATTTTAGAGCGGCATCCAAGGATGATATCGCTGCTGTGCACACGATGGCATATGTCAAAGGTCTAGAAAAGGCAAGTGTCTCTCCACAATGGTTGTGCTTGCCTCTGATAAATATTACCATCACAATTTAGTAACAGAATTTCATCTCCTGATATGTGGCTTTAGCTCAAGTCCTGAATCCTAAACCCTCCTTATAACCCTGTGCAGGTGATGACTAGGGCTGAGGATGAAGGCATCATATTCCTCGATGGAACAGGACCAACATATGCTACACCAACAGTATGCCTTCAACCTGCCCCTGTGAAATCTGTTTATTATAGTTGTCCTTCTTGTTGTATTTCTCACTAACAAGTTTCTCACTTGGTTCTGGTTGCAGACATATCATGACTCAGTGCTAGCTGCAGGTGCAGGCTTTGCACTAGTTGACTCTGTGGTATTCATATATCCCACTTCCTCATCCATCTGCATTGGTTTCAGCAAGCACCAATGTTTTGAAAGTACAGTTCTCTTTGAGTTTGTGTAGCATACTCTTTTGATGTAATGGGATAAGTCCCTCAAACAATCAGGTGTAGGTGAAATATACCTTGTGTCTGCACCTGAACAATACTCTGCATATGTTCACAAAGACTGTAATTCAGTGCTTCAGCTTTTCTTTACCATCTTCAGAGTGATTTGGAGAGTAGTCTGTATCCCTGAAAGACTCTAAACATATACATCTCTTGTGTTGTTAGGTGGCAGCATCAACAGAAACACAGAGTCCACCAGTTGGATTTGCCCTACTGCGGCCCCCTGGGCACCATGCTGTGCCTACAGGACCCATGGGATTCTGTGTTTTTGGTAATGTGGCAGTGGCTGCTCGCTATGCACAGCGGGTCCACAAATTGCAGCGTGTCTTGATCATTGACTATGATGTGCACCATGGCAATGGCACTCATGATGCTTTCTATAATGATCCCGATATCTTTTTCCTGTCCACACATCAAGTACTATTATCACCCTCCTTGTGTTCTTTGCTTTAATAGATTATTGTGCATGTTTGTCTGTCTTTTTTTGTCTAGAAACTCTGCAAGGTTTCACATGATTTTCTAATCTTTCTCTCTTGAACTTCGATGTTCAAACAGAATGCCAGAGCCCACTGACAAGGAATGTATATGCAGGCAGGTAGTTATCCAGGAACTGGGAAGATGGAAGAAGTAGGAGAAGGGGCAGGTGAGGGTACAAGCCTGAACTTACCATTGCCTGGAGGCTCAGGGAATGAAACCATGTCTTATGTGTTTGAGGAAGTGATTGTACCTGCTGCTCAGCGCTTCAAACCTGACATAATTCTTGTTTCTGCTGGGTAGGATTTGCTTTCCTATTTCATCACTGTTGTCTGTCATCTCTCTCTGTTGATCTTGCATGCTTTTTTTACCATTGTGGAATTCACTCTGAACAGTTCTAGTGATCTAGATGGAGATGAGAAGAGCTTGTAGGGAGTGTTATATAAGTACATCCCTGTTTCTCTGTTTTTATCTGATAGAATTTGTTCACAGGTGTATTTGTTGCATTTGTAAGTCCACCTTCCTCTCTTCAAATCTCAAATTATTTTGAACCTTACAGGTATGATGCACATTTTGAAGATCCTCTAGCTGGGCTGCAATTCACAACTGGAACATACTACCAGCTAGCAAAAGGCATCAAAGAGCTGGCATCTGAGCTTTGCAGAGGCCGCTGTGTCTTCTTCCTGGAGGGGGGCTATGACCTTAGATCACTGTCCAACAGTGTAGCTGAATCTTTCCGTGCATTCCTTGGGGATGCAAGCTTATCAAGCAAGCTTGACAACCCTGCTGTGCTGTATGATGAACCAAGCATCACAGCCAGACAGGCTATTGATAAAGTTAAGTCTCTTCATTCCCTTTAGCACTGGGGCTTTTATTTTTCAATAGATATAAGAGAGTGGAAGTGCATTAGTCTTGTCAAACAAAATTAGATACAAACTCCAATTTGGTGATGCGGGGATCATTAACACAGAGACCCCATCAAGTTGTGAAAACTGCAATTACCTTCCTGAAGGTCAAATGTGAACTATCTATCAAGCATGGCTATCTCAGAATCCCTGGTGAATGGGAATTCTTCACAAATTCTTGACCCAAAAATTGTGCTGCTTCAATAATCTCCCAAGACCAAAGCTTCTATATTTTTTTAAGATTGGGTGGAATTGCTTTTTTTCCAGAGAAAATCAACTAACATGGGATCTTTCAGATGTGTTTAGGATGCCTGAGATATTTAGCTATTAGTACCTCCAGCTTCATGTTTTGTGAGTTTTAATCTCCTGGAAAACTCTTTAAAAGGCTATATTGCTAATTGCAGATCGACTTCCCTTCAAAGTATTAGTGACATGAGAAGTTTAGGAGTTCACAACACTACAGACATGAAATAGCAACAATAGTGGTCAATCTGGTTGTCTTTTGGTTGTCTTTAATGTATAGCTGAAGGAACTAGCAATTACATTTCATTGTTGTTTCAAATTCACCAAGTTTACATCAATGTGTGCAATGGTGGGGATCATCAACATTGTTCATGGGAGGCTTCTTTGTGACCATGATCAACTTGTTTGGCTTCCTATAGGTAGTCGGTGTATGAAAACGTTTGGTGTAACAAGTTGTAAGAATAGTTGTTATCTTGTTGATGTTGAAGATGTGAACAAGGTCATGGACTGTACAAACCAAACAATATTTCTTGGCAACATACGAATAGAATGCTTCAGCAAACCAAAATCTCCCAATGAAAATGAAATTTCTTGTGGGAGGGAGGGAAATAGTGTTTTTCAAACCCCATTCTACTTACATTACAAAAAATTACTCTAGGTCTTTATATTTCAAAATGAATGCACGGTTGTGAATGTGTTAAGAAATTTTAAGTAGAGAAAACTATGTGAATCTTTTTTATTTCTTCAGAAGTAAAATGTGACAAAAAACCGATGGTATTTGTCTTGCATTGTTTGTTTAGAATTTTGTGATTTGACTTTAAGATTATTTTGGAATTAAAAGTGGAAGAAATAATTAAATTTGAAAACCCCTTTCAACCACATATTCTCAAATATTTCATCTCTAGCTTCATTTCATTAATACCTATGTTCACCAATAGCCATGTAGCACTCCCATGACATAGACGTTAATCTAGTTTTAGAACTCACATACTCATCCTATCACTTACTCAAGGGAGCAAATGGACCTTTGACCAACTCTAATATATTCGAAAAACCATATAGTTAGACAAACATTTGATACCACCTCAAACACATGGCGACTACAACATTATTGTGTAATGCTAATCATATGGACAATGCACTCTCATTGATCATCTCCACAACAAAAGAAAAAGGGACAATTGACAACTCACATCACCCTTTAACCATTACCACACTCCTCAACATCCCATTCAATTCATATATATATATATAGAGGCATAATAGTTGAAGAGAAAATAGTACACAATGTGCTTCATATATGGATCCTTAATGAACACAAAACACACATAATATGTTGCATTTAGAATGTTATTACTTATAGTTGAATATTGAATATTCCAATGATTTCAAATGTGCACAACTATGTTTCTCCAATATATTGATCCAATTTGAAGTTGTAAATTTCATATGATGGCATTTGGTGCTTGAGCATTAAATACTTGCTTATAATTTTGATCATAGTTGCAAAAGGTCACATTATTTGATGGGCCTTTTCAATATTTTGTTCATTTTAATTCATTATATATCCTCCTAAAACACAATACATAAAACTAGGTATGTTATCGTATCATTCATATTTGATGTAAGGAGATGAAGTTTATAATTAATAAGTTGACGTCATTATCAAGCTTAAAACTTTCAACTTTAATCATTAACAATTATTATTTATGAAGAATCCATTTTTGAATCAATTTGTGAATACTTGATCAAAGACACCTTTGCTATTACCACAAAAAGCCATTTGAATAACCTGCATCAAATTAACAACTTTGACAGTCTCTCAAGCAATTATGACAATTTTGAATTAATGAATAAGTTATGAGTAACAATGGGATATTTTATGTCATAATGACTAAACCCATTTCAAACTACAAGGTTCTTTTCACTTTGCATGACTTCAATAACTTTGCCACTAAATAATTCACAAATTGTAAAACAAATTTCCTTATAATGTAATCATTTAGGTGTTGAAGGTGGTGATTATTTCATGTCTAAGATGATGAAATTTCAACAAGTACAAGTGTGTGAGGACCTTTTGATGACACTAGGGTTCCCCTTTTGCTTTTTGAACAAACAAATATTACCTCATTTTTTTGAAAACTATGACATTGTTTCATTTTGTAATAAACACTTGAAATGTGTTTTTATCTATTTGGGGGACAAGCTTTAAATGGGTTGAGGGGCTTTTTTTATTTATATTCATTAAAAAAATAAATTCAAATAAGTTTTCATTGAACTTTCACATAATTCATTATCTAAAGAACCTTAAATAATGGGTGAAAAATAAATATTCAAGGATGAACTTCATCAATGAACAACAAGCTAAGTGATGATGGATATATTGTATCCATTATGGATGAAACAAGAATGCACAAGAATGCACATAGACAAACTTAATTCATGAGCAATGAATTAGGCTAAAAATGAAATACCCTATTTTAATGTGTTGATAAACTATGTATATGTTTGATGACTTATGTTGGATTAATAGTTTAAGGGATGCCGTCCACACAAAAATATATGCACAAACAAAATATTTTTATCATCATTCATAGAGATTTATTCAACCATTCTTAATCCTTACATCATGTTCACCTTTAATTTTCACAAACATCATCATTGATTTTTCATTTTCCAATTCATTCAATACCATTTTAGCAATGGTGGACTAGTTGACAAAGATGATTTAATTCTTCCACATGTTAAAGTAATTATTGTAAAATAATATCTTGATTTTTTTAATTGTATTTTTTAATATCATGACTTGTCAAAAGACATCATTTCAAATCATGGACACACTTTTATCCAATTTTTGAGGAAACAAAAGATCTATATAAATTATTCAATATGAAGGTCAAAATGTTTTTGCTAAATGAAGTTATGAACCTTAACCAAAGATGATGGTTGGCAAACAATTAAGTTTGATTTATTTCTCACTTTTGAGAAGCCTAAGAAAAGATACATGAAAAAAACCATGAAAAGTGTTTACTAACACCATTAGGGGAAAAACCATATGTTAGGGTCAAGTTCAACATTAAGCACTCTTTAAACAATTTTTTTTTTTTGAAAAAGAGATGTTCAAGTGTTGGAATTCTTCATAAATACACACCTAAAGTGATGGTATTTGAAGAATTATGAAAACCTAGGAGTATTGAACATCTCTTCAAGTTCATGGAATGTGATAGTTATGAAGAAGTTAGTACATGAATTTAAATACAAGATTTCAAGTGTAAGAATTTGTTTGTTCTCTTTCACCAAATAGTGAGCTATTTTCAAAGTCCCTCAATAGAGGACCAACCCACCAAACTTGACATGGAATAACAATAAATGCACAATATTTATTGAACATTTAGTAATATGAATAGTGATCACTTGTGGAAAACATGAGCTTCAAGATGAAACTATTTTTTACCTCTAACAACATTGGTGAAAACAATTTCACAACTTGTTTTACAATAGTTAATGCATTATTTTTTCATTTGGTTGGCATCTCACTTCATGTTTCAACCAAAATAGGGGTTTTGTTCCCCTATGAAGTTGACTTTGTGGATAATTCTATTATAGATTTGAATTTCTTTTATATTATAAATGTGACTAATAATTAACATGTTTTGTCAAATTATTTAATTATTTCAGAAAAATACATATGAAAGCCCAATTTGAATATTTCAAGATTTTGATAATCAATGATAAGTAGACAAGTCCTCTATTATATATTAAATTTATTTGTGTGGTAACTCAATGGTGTGGACTGGGCTTTATACAATATAGGTATAATTTTTGGAAAATCTAGCAAGTTGAAATGAAACAATTTATATTTTTCCAACTTGCCTTCTTGAACATTATTTAATTCCAAACATCAATCACATGTACATGACACTAAGATTTACAAGTTATTTCTTAAAATTATATTGCATTACTTCTATATGATAAAAATAAATAAAATTATATATTAGCAAAGTTCATCCACACAACGCCTAATAATTAAAACTTTTGGATTGTAATCAAAATAATCATAACATATTTTTTGGTTTTTAAGGTTATTTTCAATATGTAATTTTTTTCCTTTAAGAACTTAAATAAATCATCTTCTAAATATCAAACTTCAAAACATACAAAAGATTCATTTCCTAGTACCTACATTATCAAAAAAGAATCATGGCTAAATTCTTTTAGTATCAACACTAACATTTGAAATTTGTCAATGATAATATTTCATCATACAAAAAGGTCCTCTATTATATTCATGCACAAAATGTTTTTCAACTTAAAAGCAATGTATAACTAAGTCAAAACAACATTTAATTCACTAACTAAAGAAATGTGGTTCTTTATGATTTCAATTTCATTGCATATTGGAATTTATTTTAATATCCAATGTTAGTTTAACAAAAGTCTTGATTAGCATGAAAACTCCTTCAATATTATACGCATATTACAATAGTTGGTTTTGAACAACAAACAAACAAATTACACTTTAAAAGTACTCATAAGCATATTCAAACCTTGAACATGAAAATTACACATATGACAACAATGGATAAGAATTTGTTATAACAAAAGAGGAATCAAATGATAGAACATAAGTTCCCCTTCACATGAATTGATATTTTGTCAATCACTACCTCAAAAAAATGTATTCCTATGTACTCACAAAGTCAATACCTGACATTTCTCCTTCGGTTACTTCAACACACACTAGTTAGTCAAATTTTAATGAAATCATCAACCCATCTATTTTTTAGACCTTCATGTATGCACATGCATTTTGACTATTCACTTCACTAACAAAGAAAAAAATTCGAATTGTGATAAATATTTTTTCCACGTTCAATTATCTTTAGACCAATGTTACATCTCAATATAAAGTTTGACAATACACAATGGATTAAAAAAGAGACCGCCCTCAACTATGTTCTAGTTCAAAATTAGAGTAGATGTACCAAATTCACCAAATATCACTATTGAATAACATACATTTATTCATGAAACCATCTTCAAAATGCATCCACAACCATAAAATTGAAACAATCATGCCAAAATCAATTATCATGTGAGATTTTATCAAAAGTTAATTTGTTCTTAAACGATTTTCTCAATTCTCATGCATCACATTTTTCCCTTTTTTTCCTTCAAAAGCATGTATGTTCCCTTTATCCTTTGAAAATTTCACCAACTTCATGTATGCCTATACTTTTTAACACCAATTCACTTCCTTCTTCTATAAGCTTTTGGAATTCTCATGGTTTCATCAATAAACACCAAAGAAAACACCATTGAATGCATTGAATTGTCTATCTGCCACCATGCAAAAAGATTTGGTCATTTTCTTCATTGTTGCCACTAGAACCCACACACAAAAGGTAGAAAATAGGCTCAAGACTAAACATTATTAGTTTCCCTTAAAACATAAATTTAAAAATGGAGACCATTTGGTGTCACAATATAATATATATATAACAAACTTAAATACCATAAGTTCAATAAATATGTTGAACCAAGAAGTCTATTTCACAATGGTCAATAATTTCTTCCCACTTTTAGAATGATGAAAACAATGACACATAATGTCAACAATTGGACTATGAAAACATTGTGTAAATTTAGTATCATCAAATGAACTTTGGAGACAAAATAATCCATTCCAAGGATATTTTAACATTAATGTCATATTGCATGTCAAACTTCAAAAAAATATTAGAAATATGTTTGAAGTGAAGGAAACACAACTTTAGTACCTTTGAATTTGGTCATTAAGGGGTTGAGTTTTTTTATTTTAAACATTACATTTAAACAAGGAATGAAATTCAAATTATCACAAAATTCATTGTAATTTCAATTTCACCTTCTTTTTTCCTTTAGGCATTTTCATTACTACTATGTTTATTGTTGCCATAAATACCATTTCAAATATCATGCATTACATATTGTGATATTGAGTTTTAGATTCAATAAAGTTTCTTCACTTTGCGGATAACAAGGTTTTAAATATGGGATAGGGGGTGAAAGTAGGACCCCAAGGCAAGGTCACTTTATGGATATCTCTATTATATAGTAATGTTTGCCCAACCCAATCATCCTATAACTTGTAACCATATTAATTTGTAGTTAGACACAATGTTTAATGCAATTTGAAATAATGAATAACAAAAACCAAATAAGACAATATAATTCAAATTCACTTATGCAAAAACACTTCCATAACTAAATTGTGTTTCTATGATACACTTGTTAGGACCACTTGGTGAATTCTTGAATGTTTTTGGGTACTTCATTGAAAATTGGTATAAACTTGAACACTTTAAGTCTACTAGTTGTTAGTGCCAAGTAGTCATTTCAAAACATGGGAAAAGTAGTTAGGCCTACTACTTTCTTTTAAGCAAAACTAGTAACTTGCAATGTATAATTTTGTAGCATCACCAAAATTGGTAGACACAATAACAAGTAGGAAAGACAACTTCAACACTACATAAACAAGAACTTTCTTAAGCAAAAACAAAACTCACTTTCATTCCAAAGAATTTTAGAGTGCAAGAAAATACATTACAATTGTTTCACAAAAAAGACCTTTCAAACTTCCCCATGAAAAGATTTCAAGGCCATTAGAAAATGGTGGGGGTCCTAAAAAAAATGAAAATCCTTGGGTCCAAATTTTCAAAGGTGTACCAAAATCTTGTCACAATGTCACATTTAAAAATCTTTTTTACCTAGTCCTTTTTTACCACATAAAAACACATTTGCGGATGATTATGATGGAATCTAAAATTGCAATGGTTTAAAATATAGTCTTTCTAAAAACTTTAACAAATTTGACTCATTATTTATGGGGATCAAAATATAGAATAAAAAAGGGTTATAGTAAGGACTAGGCCCTTTTCATCTTTTGTGGTACACCTTAAAGGATTTTCACCCCCTTAAAAATCCTCCTAAATTTTTAATTACCCAATTTTATCTTACAAATAAAATCTGGAGCTGAAGTTAAAGGTGATAGCTATTTTTTTGGTTCCATAAATAAACATCTTTCAAAATTGGTTCAATACCAATTTTTGGTTATGTACAATTTTCGATTTTATGATATGTCACTTTTGGTTCCAAAACTATAATTCCACAAAACCTAGCCTTGCAAATTGTTTAGCTTTAACAACACCCAATTAAACATTTTTTTGTCGATGAAAATGTTGTGTTTATCTATTGTATTCAATTAAGTTGATTATTTATGGATAGAAATATTGTGTGTTTCTATTCATTCAAAATACCTTATTCCTCATGATCAAAATCATCCAATTAAGTTTCTTTTTGTGGATGTGAATGTTTTGTTTTTTTGGTCCATTGAACTAAAATGCTTGTTTTTTCATGGATTGAAACATTGTGTTTCTCCATTTCATTCAACGAAGCTTCCTTTTTATTGTGATTTGAAAATTTGTATTTATTCAATTCATTTAACTATGTTTTTTTTGTTTTTGGGTATGGAAGTGTTGTGTTTTTTCGATTCACCCAATTAAAGATCTTTCTTTTAGGGGATGAAATTGGTGTGTTCCTTTCATTCATTCAACAAGGGCTTTGTGTTGCTTTGCACTACTAATGACAATCAATTGACATAAGGTCAAAATATTAATATTATTAAAAAACAATTATGAGACATTGATAATCCATGATCATATAGGTTGTCCATGAAATCATTTTCACTTTCATTAATTCTAGAACATGAGTTTTCATTTTCACTTATTGAAACATTAACACTTCTAGCACACATGATGTCCTTTTTGGCAAGCTTCATTGTCTCAAAATTTTAGTTTTTGGGGTCTTTTCAACATCCCCCAACATCTTTTGTATCGTGCTTCCCAACGACCCCTAGTTTGAAAAGTTATATAGTATAAAATATATCCAACCCGAGTGCTTGCAACATCCCCTATGTATTTTTTGGTGTCCTCCAACACTATATCCAACACACTCAACCCTCATTGTCTTCATGGCCCCCTATTGGCCAAAAATAAAATTTTAATATCCAACCTAGCACCCTTGGTGTTTCCAATGCGCCTTTTTGACACCCTTGTTAATGTTTGTTGCCATTTTGTCATTTGTTGTTGTTGTTGTTGTTTTTGTTATTCCCCATCTTTCATCATCCTTGATATTGTAATTGATCTGATTTAAGTTTTTTTTAAACCAATATATTCCATCAATTTGAATTTTTACAAGGGATGTTCAACTTTGTCAATATTTGTTAGGTCTTTTAAGATGTTCTTTCAAAACGTTGACTTGGCAACAACCATAGCGGTTTGAAAGTTCAAGTTTTTGGAAAAATTCCAATGATGTAAGAATTTGTTTATATGGGATTCTTTGTAAAAAGTTTTGTATGTCACTTCAACATCTGAAATTTGGAAATAAAAAAGTCCCCAGTACCCAGGGGGATTCTTCCATAATTTGAAATTTTTCAAAGAACCCAGAGTGGAGGTTATGACGAAAATCAGAGAACTGCCCAACACTGGTTTCAGAGGCAAGCAGAGAGTTTTGTTGAATAGGAGGTAGCATGTGCAAATTGACTTGAGGTCTCATTTTTGCATCTCTCTCTCTCACTTGAAGAAAACAATCTAACTCTTGAAGGGCTTGTTTTGAATCTGTCAGAACAAGAATTGTGATAAGTGTGGAGAAGAATGAGCAAGACAGACTTCACTAAGTTATTGCACATTTGACAAACACAACCATATACCTCTACTATTACCTAATTAATACCTTGGCAACTTCCAAACTAATAATTTTCAGAAATGTTGAAAAATTTCAAAATATATATAGATATTTCAAAAGAACAAAACAAATAAAAATTGTCAAGGGGTTAAAGAAAGAATCTACAAAGAACCTACAAACAATATTCCAAAAAAAGTTTCATTTTCAGACATGGGATCTTTGAAATAAAATAAAATATTCAATACACAAAACCCTTCACAACTTTTTTTGTTTCTAGTGTATTTGGATTGTGCACTCCCAGAGAGCATAATAGGTTTCAATCGGCTCTCTCTCCCTTGGATGGGTGCTTACTTTGGGAACTCCCAGGTCCTTGGGCGTTACCCTACACGTAAAGCAATGCCTGGATTTTTCCTTTGTATTTTCAGCTCCATTACCTGCCTGAAGAAACCTGTTTTCAGCAAGCAGGATCATCTGCTGTGGAAGGTACCAGCTAGGCTATATTGGGATCTTCTGACCAGAGGAAGGTACCAGCCAGCTTGTCACTATTTCTAAAAGGTCAAAAAATCCCAGGTCTACTTTACTTAGAAAAGGACCTGAGTACATACCCTTCCGTGATTTTCGACCTGTTTCCTGAGTCTACCGGTCTGGGGCAAAGATCTCAAATCACAGAAGGCCCTTCTCCTATATTGAAAAGCCGAACGTGCCATGCTACAATAATCGGATGTTCTTTTTTTCTTCTGTCAATCAAATCTTTCCAATTTCAACAAGATGATCATCATCAAGTCCTTCTTTGACAAATGGGGAAAGCTCAAAAAGGACTACCAGATTGACAGCTTATCACACTGCATACTGCAGATCAAACTTTAGCAAAGGACTTGTAAAAAAGTCTACAAAACAGTTTGATTTTCTTCCTCATACAGCAGGCACTACCTGGCTTGCAAGGACCTGCCAATAAAGGAGGCAAAAATTCCCACTTGAAAACACATAGTCCATGTATAGTGTTGGTGTTCTTAAGTTTCTCCCACCAATAAATCATCACCTCTAGTGGTGCCAAAACCCTCACCTCTGTCCCACTCAAGCTGGCAATGGGAAGATCCAGAGTTTAGGGTTTGAGGTTCTGAAATGTTTACCAAATTTTAAGGTTTATGGTTTAAGGTTTTGTCATGTTCACCAAATTTTTAAGTTTAGGGTTTAAGGTTTTATCATGTTCATCAAAATTTTAAGTTTAGGGTCTTAAATTTTATCACGCTCATCAAATTTTAAGGTTTAAAATTTAAGGTCGTGTTCACAAAATGTTAAGGTTTAAGATTTAAGATTTTATCATGTTCACTAAATTTTTAAGTTAAGGGTTTAAAGTTTTATCTAATCCACCAAAATTTTAGGGTTTGAGGTATAGAATTTTTTCATGCTCACCGAATTTTAGGATTTTAGGTTTTATCACACTCACCAAACCTGTAAGTCAAACTTATTTTAAAAGACTTGGGTGTAAATTAAAAATTATAAAAAGTCAATCTTTTTTGGGGGGTTTGGGGCAGGGGACGGAGTGTGTAAGAGGCAAACAGGACTGTCCCAAACATGATCTTCATGACAATTTGGGATATTGTTGACTAACCCTACCTGCCACTAATAATTGGCACTGGGTTTTTTTAAAAAAAAATTTAAAACTGTGATATGGCCAAAATTTTTTAAAAAAATTTCCCTATTTTTTTGGTCAAAATAATGACAAAAAATTTTCAAACAAAAATCACTAATTGGCACCTTTGTGATATGAATGGAATGGGTCCCCTACATCCCCAAATTCAATATCTCAAAATTTAGAATTTCTGAGAATACAATTTAAAAAGTCACCAAATGTTGTCCAGATGAGTTGTGATCTTACAATACAGAATTTTCCAAACACACTAAAGTTATCCATAAAGTCATCCTGTCTTTGAGCTGTTGTTTGACAATCAAATTCATGTTTCATCCCCAATTGGAGCCTAAGTGGAATGTGAACAGAATTGGGTACCACTTACAAATCAGACTTTTGAAGGAT
>Ga0116227_10005376_pt1 | contig 27008 bp, 24 predicted proteins | sample S1TSphgellanicum_FD_89693 | JGI IMG/M metagenome (GOLD analysis project Ga0116227, IMG submission 89693) | Host-associated microbial communities from peat moss isolated from Minnesota, USA - S1T2_Fb - Sphagnum magellanicum MG | ecosystem: Host-associated > Plants > Peat moss > Unclassified...
TCGGGTCTTTGATCCAGATTGATTGTGTAAATAAAATCGATCCCGGGAATTTGATGAGAGCCTTTTTTATTTAGCGCGGGCTTAAAATGATCTTCGAGTTTAGCCTCCAGCGCGCTGAAAAATAAAATGGAAAATAGAATTGACAAGTGAAACATTGAACCCTCGTAAGTAATATGAAATCGATTATTTTGGCGTTTCATTTTTTTTATGCAACAGAAAAAACTTATTCTTTTTTTTCTTTAGAAAGTGTTTGAATTTTTAATAGAGCGCAAGTACCATCCGGGTCTATTTTTAGTCGAGAGGTTTAACGCCGTGCTTCTTCTTTTGTTTGAATACATTCAAAAAATTTTCTCCTGGCAAATTCCCGCCGCTTTTACGTATTCTTCGACGAGAATGTTGCTGGCAGCCCTAACTTCTCTTCTATTTACTCTATTTTTAGGTCCTGCATGTATTAAGAAATTGTACGCCCTTAAAACGGGTCGTTCAATTCGAGTGGAAGACTGCCCCATGCTTGCGCAGCTTCACGAAAAGAAGAAAGACACTCCGACAATGGGAGGGATCCTCATATTGGGAGCAATGCTTTTTTCTTTAGTTCTTTGGATGGACATGAGCTCCGTTTTTACCTGGATTCTTTGTTTTACGACAATTTGGATTGGAGGGATAGGAGCGTATGACGACTTTTTGAAGTTGAAATATAAAAATTCCAGAGGACTTGCCGGAAAAAAGAAGCTCGCTTTTCAGGTTCTTTTTGCTTCCCTTCTTGCAGGCTACCTGGTATTTCCCTCCATCCGGGAGTTTGTCGGGGGACTCGATAAGCTACCCCTTCCTACCGCTAAAGAAATTGTAGTTGCGGGCGGAGGAGACGGAGGGACGGTTCCTCTTTTCTCTTATAGTCTGCAATATTATTTACCTTTCATGAAAGAGCCCGTTTTTGTGGCTAAAGGTATCGGAGTTGTTTTCGCATTCATCTTTACGGTTTTTGTCGTTACGGGTTCTTCCAACGCGGTAAATTTAACCGACGGTTTGGACGGGCTTGCTTCCGGTTGTTTGATTATGGCATCCGTTGTATTGGCTCTTGTCGGTTTTTTTTCGAACAATATGGAACTTTCAAGATACCTCAATATTTTGTACATAGAGGGTAGCGGAGAAATTGCCGTTTATCTCTTCTCTTTGTGCGGGGCCTGTTTGGGCTTTTTATGGTTTAACGGAAGTCCCGCTCAAGTTTTTATGGGGGATACCGGTTCTCTTGCCCTCGGAGGAATAATCGGTGTTTCTGCCGTTTTGCTCAGAAGGGAGTTTTTACTGGCCCTCGTAGGAGGAGTGTTCGTTATGGAAGCTCTTTCGGTGATCATACAGGTCCTCAGCTATCGACTGAGAAATAAAAAAAGAGTTTTTTTATGTGCCCCTCTACACCATCATTTTGAATATAAAGGATGGCCGGAGACCAAAGTGGTTATGCGCTTTTGGATCGTCGGTTTTCTTTTATCTATAATCGGAATTGCTTCCTTAAAATTGCAGTAGGTTTTTATGAAAGAAAACGCTCTTGTGATCGGTTTGGGTATAAGCGGAAGAGCTGCTCTGCAATTCCTTTTGAAGGGGGGGTATTCGGTTTCCGGTGTGGATGTAAAAAACTTAAGTGCGGATCCCGAAATCGAAAAATTGCGTTCCTCGGGAGTAGAGATTTTTTCCGAAAAAGAATTCCCTTCGAATGCCGAATTCTCTTTAGCCGTAGTATCTCCGGGGCTTAGTTTTACTAATCCGATCATTCAATTAATGCTTGAGAAGCAAGTAAAAATAGTAAGCGAAGTCGAGCTCGGATTTTCGGGGAATCGACAAAAAACGGTTGCCATTACGGGAACGAACGGGAAAACTACCGTAACGTCTCTTGTCGAACACGTACTCAATTCATCGGGCAGAAAGGCTAAAGCAATCGGAAACATAGGCTTTCCCGTTACCGGATATTTTTTAAACCCGGATCCCGATGAGATTTTGGTGGTGGAACTCAGTTCGTATCAACTCGAAACCGTAAACTTCGGAGGCTTCGATGCGGCAGTATTGCTTAACATTACCCCGGATCATCTCGACAGATACGACGATTTTACTCAATATGCGAAAGCAAAAGCAAATGTTGCTCTTTGTTTGAAAAGCGGGGGAGAGCTATACGTAGATTCCGAGACAGCTGCTCGGTTTTCTTCGTTTTTTATCCATCCTTTTAAGGTTATCGAAGAAGAGGCGGGTAGTCTTCCGGGTCTTCCCTCAATGCCTCGCCACGACGAATTTAATGCGCTTGCAGCATTCGCTCTTTGCAGGACGTTCGGGGTATCTTCGGATGAATTTCTAAAAGGCCTTGCATCGTTTAAAAAACCGGCTCACAGGATAGAGTTCATACGCGAGATAAGGGGCGTTGCCTATTACGATGACAGCAAAGGAACGAACGTTGATGCCGTGATTCAAGCCGTACGTTCCATGAAGGGGGAAGTTGTGTTGATTGCGGGGGGGGTGGATAAGGGATCCTCTTATCTTCCTTGGAAAGAAGCGTTCACCGGCAAAGTGAAGAAACTGCTTCTTATGGGGCAAGCTGCTTTGAAAATATATGAAGAATTATCCCTTTTTTTTAATGTTGAAATAGTAGATTCTCTGGAGTGTGCAGTTGCCCGAGCTTCCGAAGCGGCTTCGGAGGGCGATGCGGTTTTACTTTCTCCCGGCTGTTCGAGTTTCGATATGTTCGTTGATTATGCGCATAGGGGAAGAGAGTTTCAAAAGTTTGTAGGTTTGCTGGACAGGAGGGAATCTAAATGACGCGAAAAGATACAATTATAGCAGCAGCTTTAGTCAACGCAGGTTTACTTGTTATTCTGTTTGTGAGTGCTTTAAGCAATGAGCAAAAAGGACAACAAATAACGTTTCACAAGGCGTATTCCGATCCCGTAACCGAAGAGAGGATATTTCAAAGCGAATACAAAAAATCTTCGGGAGTCGACGAAGTGGAAGAAGTCCTCAAGCAATACGCTCAAAAAGAGTCGTCCGTTTCTCAGACTCAAGTGCTTTCAACCGAAACTCTCCCTTCATCCGAACCCGCTCCCGTTTTAAATGCTTCCGTCCCGGAAAGTATAGCGGTAGTAAAGGCTCCCGTCGAACCTGCCGAAAAGACCGGCCCCGTCAATTATATCGAAGTACAAGTAAAAAAAGGGGACGTTCTTGAAAAAATTGCAAAAGAACATCGAACGACGGTTTCCGACATTCTCAAATTGAATAATCTTTCTTCTTCAAAATTAAAAATCGGGCAAACGTTGAAAGTTTCTCCCCGCATAGCTCCGCAACAATCCGCAAGGCCCGTAGTGAAAGCGCCCCTCGAGCCTACTTCCGCCAAATATTATACGATCAAACCGGGAGATAATCTCTGGACGATCGCCGTAAGAAATCACTCCAAAGTGGAAGATTTGCTCAAGCTGAACAACATGAGCGAAGAAAAGGCTAAAAAGTTAAGACCCGGTGACTCAATTCGTATCCGGTAAATATGGATAAAAAAGGAACGGGCTTTTTATTTATTATAGCTTTGCTCTTTTTTATGGGCCTTCTGATGGTGTTTAATACCACTTCGGCCGAGGTTTTGGATAAATCTATGAATAGAGATGTGCATTATGCCTTTTCAAGGCAGCTGCTCTATGCCTTTGTGGGTTTTTTATGTGCGCTCGGTGTTTGGTTTGCGGGGTATCGAAATGTAATGAGGCTCAGCGGACCTCTGCTTCTTGTTTTTTCCATTCTTTTGATCCTCGTGTTCATTCCCGGAATCGGGTTGCAAGTCAACGGTGCGCGCAGATGGATCAATGTATTTGGTAACTCTTTTCAACCTTCCGAATTTGTCAAATACCTAATACCGATCTATTTGATACATAAGATAAGCCTTTTAAACGGCAACGTGAGCTTAAAATACTTCCTCACCCTTATGGGTACGGTCTGCGTTCCGATGGCGCTTATTCTGGTGGAACCGGACAACGGTACCGTACTTATTATCGGTGTCACCTTAATTACGGTTTGCATCATAACTCGAATCAAATCGACTTATTGGGTTTTACCTTTGATTGTGATTGCTACGGTAGGGGGAACTGCCGCTTTGCAAATGAAACACGTACCGGACAGGATTCGAGTCTTCATGAATCCCGAAACGGATCTTTTGGGCAAGGGGCATCAACCGCATCAAGCCAAGATTGCGGCGGGATCGGGAAGGTTCCTCGGGAAAGGGCTCGGGGAAAGTCTGCAAAAAATGAACTACTTGCCCGAAGCTCGCAGTGACTACATTGCGGCTATTTTTGCGGAAGAATTCGGTTTTTTGGGGGTTAGCGTGATGATTTTGCTGTATATGGGAATCGGTTTTTTGGGGTATTTTATCGCAATCTCCTGCAAAGAAGTCGCTGCTTTTTACATAATATCCGTATTCATTTTTCTCATCTGCTTCCAGGCGTTTTTCAACTTGGCGGTTGTTTCCGGACTTTTACCTAGCAAAGGCATGAATCTGCCTTTTTTTAGCCAAGGGGGATCTTCTTTGCTCGCTCAATTTCTTTCGGTGGGTATTATTTTAAGTATTAACAAAGAATCTTTGGCATCTTATGAAGACCGTATCTAAAAATATCGTGATTGCTGCAGGGGGTACGGGAGGGCACGTATTTCCGGCTCAAGCTTTGGCAAACCATTTACTGAAAAAAGATCCTTCGTATCGTATCGTATTCATGGGTAAAGGACTCGATACGAATAAGTTTTTCGACAGGATTACGTTTACCTATGAGCGCGTAGATTCCGCTTCGTTATCGTACAAGAGCCCTTTGAAAGGATTTGCTGCAATTTTCGGGGGAACTATCGATGCTTACCGTTTTCTGAGGAAATTTCGGCCTTCCGCCGTTGTAGGGTTCGGCAGTTTTCATTCATTTACGACCGTACTCGCCGCTTTGCTTTGCAGGATTCCCGTTATTTTATTTGAATCGAATTCAATACCGGGAAAAGTAAACCGACTTTTTTCCCGTTTTGCGGTTTGTACCGCAGTACAATTTCCTGCGGCGAAAAAACATCTTAAAGGAGAGTCCGTCGACGTTAGCATACCGTTTGGATCGCTTGGACAAAACGAAGAGATGTCAAAAGAAGAAGCTCTGCAGTATTTCGGGCTTCTCCCCGACAAATATACTTTTCTGGTATTCGGAGGATCTCAAGGAGCAGGCTTCATCAACGAAGTGTTTTTAGATACTCTCCCCGTAAATAAAGAGAAAAGGGAAGCGATGCAAGTGATACATCTGACGGGTGCGCTTACTTCCCCCGAAGAGACTCGGAAAGTATACGAAGAAAAGGGGATTTCGGCTTGTGTAAAGTCTTTTGAATCCAATATGCGATCGGCATGGGTTCTTGCCGATGCGGCAATTTGTCGATCGGGAGCTGCGACTCTCGCAGAATTGATTCAATTCGAAGTGCCGTCAATTCTTATACCGTACCCGCACGCTAAGGACGGGCATCAATTCAAAAATGCTCTTTTTATGGAAGAAATCGGGGCTGCTTTTTGTCTGGAAGAAAAAAACGTCAGCACTCGGAATCTAGGTTCCCTTCTCGAGCAATTCTTGGATAAAAAGAGCACGGTTACAAATACGATGAAAGAATCCGTCAAAGAGTTCAAAAAGAAACAAAATTCTTTCCATTTCGCGGACTTTGTTGCCGGTTTTGTGGAAAAAAAAGGGGAAGTATAGTGCTATATCATTTTATCGGAATCGGCGGGATCGGCATGAGCGGTCTTGCTCGTATTTTGCTCGAAAAAGGGGAGAAAGTACAAGGAAGCGATATAGCCCCCTCCACCGTTACGGCGGAACTTGAGAAAAAGGGAGCTAAAGTTTTTTTCGGTCACAGCCCTTCATATATTTCTCCAAATATCACGGTTGTATATAGCTCGGATATACAAGGTTCAAACCCGGAATATTTGGAGGCGAAAAAATTAGGTCTGCCCATTTTCCATAGGTCTGCTTTCTTACATCTTTTGATGAAAGGATCTATCCCTCTTTTGGTGGCGGGTTCACACGGCAAAACTACAACTTCCTCACTTTTGACTCACATACTTGCTTCCGCGGGACTACAGCCTTCTTACTCCGTCGGAGGGATTGTTCGGAGCCTCGGGGCTCAGGCGGGCTTTGGCACGGGTGATTTTTTCGTATCGGAAGCGGATGAGAGCGACGGGTCCTTTTTAACATATTCGCCCCGGGGAGCAATTGTAACAAATATCGGGAACGACCACTTGTCTTATTGGCAAACCGAAGAAAAATTGGTTCGAGGGTTTTTAGATTTTTACGGCAACGTGGCTCGTAAAGACCTGTTTTTTTGGTGTAGAGACGACGAAAAGCTGTCTTCGCTTTCTTTGAAGGGCGTCAGCTACGGTTTTTCCGAAGGGGCCGATGTCAGAATTATGAAAGCCGAGTATTTGGGATGGAAGACTCGATTTGCTTTTACATCCGAGGGGCGTCTTTACGAGAATGTAGAGAGCCCTCTGGTCGGAAGGCATAACGTACTTAACGCCGTTGCGGTCATCGCTTTTTGCCTGAAGATCGGAGTGGAAGCTTCGAAGATTTTTGCGGGCCTCGAAACTTTTTCGGGAGCCGGAAGAAGATGTGAGAAAAAAGGGGAAGCGGGCGGTATTACCGTATATGACGACTACGGACATCACCCGACCGAAATCTATACCACTCTTAAAGGAATAGCCGTTGCAGCGCAGGGAAGACGCCTCGTTACGGTGTTCCAACCGCACAGGTTTACTCGGGTGGCAAGTTGTTTTGAAGATTTCGGCCCTTCGTTTGCGCCCGCCGATCTCGTTGTCCTTACCGACATATACGGAGCGGGAGAAAAACCTATCGAGGGAATAACCGGAAAAGCTCTTTACGAGAATATTGTCGCACAAGGGATTAAAAACTGCGTTTATGTTCCCGGAGAGCAAATAACGGAGAAGATTTTATCTTTACTGAAATCGGGAGATGTCGTGGTAACCATGGGAGCGGGAGATATCACGAAGATGGGGCCTAAATTATTAACGGAGCTTTCTAAGTGAATGCGTATTTCGAAAAGGAAATTTCTTATGTCGGAGCCCTTTCTTGGATTGTCGGCTCTTCCGTTCTTTTTTCTTTTTTAGCTCACAAATCGATCGATTATGTTTTTACGAAAAAAAATACAAGCGCAAAGGAAAATACCATAGCATACATCGTTCAGACCGGACCTCAAAAAGAAGCCCTGCTATCGGATTATTTTGCGGAATTCTTAGGTTTTTCCGTAGATAAACCCGTGCCGTTTGCTTCTTTCGATCCGAAAGAAGCGACGGAAAAATTGAAAAATTCTCCCGTGATAGCCGAGGCGGTTATCAAAAAGATCAAACCGAATATGGCGTATATCGATTATTCGGTCAGAAAGCCTATTGCTTGGGCTATTGATTTTTTTAACGCAGCTTTGGACGGAGAGGGGGTGATTTTTCCGATGCACCCTTTCTTTTCCCCTAAAAAAATGACCGAAATATATTTCGGAGAGAAGGGGCTTGATTGGGAGGGAACGGCGGCATTCGGGAGTAAACTGAAGGGGTACCGTACCGATTTAGCTTTCTCCCTTCTCGAAATTTTACAAGATAAAGGCAAAGATCTTTTCTTCGTCAAACGAATAGATGTGTCGGAAGCTCTTGCTCCCAATTTGGGTAAGAGAGAGGTGATCGTTGTTTTGGAAAACGAGATCTATCCCGAAAATAAGGAATCGCCGAAAATATCCTCCCATTTCTTGAGACTAACTCCCAAACGTTTTTCCGAAGAGATAGAAAATTATCTGAAACTACGAGAGCGTCTTTTGGAGGCGGAGAGTCAAGAACCGGTTTTTTCCGGCTTTTATAAAGATAAGATAATTGATTTGCGCCTCGCTCAGCTTGCTTTTATTGATTCGGGTGTCCCCTAAAACAGGGGTGGTGCCCTCTGTTTCTGCGGAAGTTGCAGGGTCGTAGAAACTCGGTGACATACGCCGAATCCTAAGAAAGCTTTACACGCTTCGGATCCACTGACTGATTTCTTTTTGTAAAAGAGGCTCCGGGTCCGCATGTTGAAGCGGATTTTCCAAAATTCTTCCCATCACCTGACTGATTGCATAAGCTTGAATTTCCAAAAGAGAAGGAGTTACATGCTTAAGCAGATCTTTTAGATAATTTTGTAATTTCACGGTTTGTGTCGTCTGCGGTTTCAAAATGCAAAAATGGTATTCGATCTCCGTAGCATAGCTGACCATTTTTGCTTTGGGATTGTGAGCAATGATGTTGTCGACCAGTCTTCGAATTTCCCCGAGAGTAGAGTCGTTTTTTATTGTACCGTCGCAAAGTTGTTCTTTAAGTCCGGTCAATTTAGCCAGCACTTTTTCTTCCTCGCCGAAAGAAAGATATTTACCGCCCTCGCTTGAGAGGAGTGCAATCCGCATTAACTCCGAAAGGGTTTGAAAGACCTTAGCTTGAGAGCTCGGAGTATTGATCCACGACATGTACCACGAATAGAATTCGGAAGTCGATTGGAAGAGTTTTTTGCCGGGAAGCAGTTCTCCTTTAAGCTCTTCTATCGTCATTTGGTAGGACTCCTTCCGTAGATCCCCTTGTCTTTTATGAAGACAAGGGACTTAATTCTTTTTGTGTCTCAAACGATTTTTAGAGGGGAATTACAGGTTTACAGGGACCCGGTTTTATTCAGTATTTTAGCACCTCTAATGTGAATATAAACTATTTTTTATTATTTTGTTATCATTTTTTATTTTGATTTATTTGATAATTTGTTAATTTAGAGACTTAAGCATCGATTTCTTTTATCTTTAGGAATAATTTTTTTGTAAAAAAAAATGGATTCAAAAAAGAAGAAGGAATAGAATGCGCAAGACCTGTCAAGTTAGCTCTTAAAAAAAGGAGGAGCGTCGTTTCTCTATGGATGAATTTATTGCGTATCTGATTAAAAATCTGGTGGATAAGCCGGAAGAAGTGAACGTTCAAGTGGTTGACCGTCTCTCTGAATTTCTTGTTACCGTTCGCGTGTCGAAGGAAGATATACCGAAGGTTGTCGGGCGTCAGGGCAGGATTATTAACTCTTTGAGAACGGTAGCCATTACCGTCGGGGCTCGTTTCGGTAGAAGAATCCGACTCGAATTGGAGCAATAAATGTGATGGGAAACGGTAAAACCGAAGCAAATACATTCAATGAACCGATAACCGATATCGAATGGCAAATGTTTTGGCAGAAGATGTGCCTTCCCGAAAAAATCAAGGTTTCGTTGCCCACTCGAAAAAAGAAGGTAATTGTTCTGTCGGGTCCCACGGGGGTTGGAAAAACGGCGCTTTCCTTGTTGATAGCAGGAGCCGTCGGCGGTGAAATTATCTCTGCCGATTCGATGCAAGTCTATAAGGGAATGGATATAGGGACTGCAAAAATACCTACCGAAGAGATGAGAGACATTCCTCATCGATTGATCGATATTCGCTCCGTCGATCAAACTTTTAACGTCGTAGACTTTTACAGAGAAGCTTCGGAGGCTATCGACGAGATTTACGAGAGGGGGCATGTCCCGATCGTCGTAGGGGGTACGGGATTTTATATTCACGCCCTCCTTTACGGCCCCCCCGTCGGCCCCCCTTCGGTGGAAGAGGTTAGAATGCTTCTCGAAAAGGAGATGGCAGATAAAGGCGCATACGCTCTGTTTTTAAAGCTGAAAGAGTTTGATCCCGTATATGCCGATACGATTACGCAAAATGACAGGCATAAGATTGTAAGAGCTCTTGAGATTATCAGTTTGACGGGCAAGAGGGTGTCGGAGTTCCCGAAAGCCTCCACCCCCTCCGATAAATACGACTTTCGTTGCTGGTTTTTATATCTTCCCAAGGACGTTTTGTATAAGAAGATTGAGAAAAGATGCGACGAAATGGTTGCAAAAGGTCTTCTTGACGAAGTCAAAGCCCTTGAAAAAGTGGGGCTTAGGAACAATAGTTCCGCCTCTCAAGCGATAGGGTACAGGCAATTTTTGGAGTTTTTAGATTCGGACGGAACGGAAGCCGATTGGGCTCGGTGTACTATGCTGTTCAAGCAGGCTTCGAGAAGATACGCAAAAAGACAGTTCACGTGGTTTCGTCGAGAAAAATCGTTTAGATGGCTTAACGGGGAAGAACTTTCCTTGGAAAGAGCCGCCGAAGTTATTTTACAGGATTTTGAACTTTCCCCTTAAGAGTCTCGGAGCCCTTTTTTTGCGCTAAAACTAGAAAAAACTTTTCCTAAAACCTTGATTTTCATAAAATTATTAGTCACAAAACATCTTTTATTAACCCGGCGGAACGAAAGAATATGAATCTAGACCAAGAAAAACCAACACAAGAACCTAATCTTTCTCATGAAGAGGAGTGTAAAGGGGAACCGAATTACGCAACGGGACGAAAAAAAGCCGAAGGTGAGGATTTAAAAACGTTTCTTATTTTTTTCGAAGGCGTCAAAGACCCCGAAGAGAAAATTCGTGCCGCGATCGGATTTATGCAAGGTAGAATTACTGCTTTTGCCTCTCCGAAGTTTCGAGAATTTTGGGAAGTGAGAAAACTGTGTCTTCCTTTTTTTAAAGAAGAGCTTTCCGCAAAGGCAAGAGCCGAACTTTGGCAACAATACGTCGATCTGGCCGTTGAAGCGAGAAGGGTGAAGGAAGTTTTGGATGAAAGATCGGGCTTTGCCTACGAACAAATTGATTTGGCTCTTCAATCGCTACTTTCGGATTTGGAAAACGCCCAAGAAGGAATTTCTCGAATCGCCCCGATTGACATCCCTCTTTCTTTATCGACTCTTGAAGCCAAGAGAGCCGGTTATGTCGACGCACAAAAATCTCTTGATTTCTTCAACACTCTTGCAGCCAAACTTAACTCTCTTCGTAAAGAAGTAATTAAAACCGACATGAGAGTGCGCAGTAAAAACAAGCTTTTCGAGAAGCTGTCGAGCTGCGGAGATCGGATTTTTCCTCAAAGAAAGCAGTTGATTAAGCAGGTTTCCGAAGACTTTATTGAAGATGTTACGAGATTTTTCGGCGGGAATTTTCAAGATAAGAAGCCTCATTCGGGATCTCTGTTTTCCCTCAGAGAAGAAGTTAAGGGGCTTCAGTCGATTGCTAAAATTTTGACCCTTAATACCTACGCTTTCACCGAGACTAGACTTAAGCTTAGTTCTTGTTGGGATCTTTTAAGGGAGTGGGAAAAAGAAAAGAAGAAAGAGATGCTTGAAAAGAAGTCGGAGTTTCAGAGGAATTTTGACGAATTCTCTCTTAAAGTTGACGAGTTTTCGCTCTTTTGCGGACAAACAACGAGTCTCGACGAAGTCGAGAGTAAACACTCTGAGCTCTTAAGAGCCTTAAGAGAAGTGGAGTTATCTCGATTTGAAAGCAAACTTCTTAAAGATAGAATGGAAGCTGCGAAAAAACCTCATCAAGACAGGCGCGCTCTAGAGCTTGCGGAAATGAGAGACAAAGAAAAGCTGGCGGAAATTGCAAGAGCCGAGAAGGTTGAGACTCTTCGCCTTGCTTTGGAAGAAAAAATAACAAGTTCGATCGATTCTTCTGCGGATGACTTGGAAGCGCAAAGAAATGAGTTTGAAGAGTCGTATAAAAGAATTTCCTGTTCAAAATCGGAAAAAGTTTTATTCGACCGCCTTTTCAAACAACTTAAAGACAAAATGTCGGATGCCAAGAGAAACCGTTTGTTGCATATGTCTTCGGGGCAGAGGGATCAATATGAATCTCTGGCCGAAATTCTGGAAGAAATGAAAGAAAGAAAGGCTGAAATTCGGGTCCAGCTCGAGACATATCGAAAGGCTATAGGAGGCTCGGCTCTCGATTTCGAGAAATCGATGGCGACTCAAGAGCTTATCGAAACGGAAAAAGAGAGTTTGGAGAAAATAAGCTCCGCTATTAAAGAGATCGAAGAAAAAATAGCGCAAATAAAGGGATGAAACTTTGTTAGGTGCCGGTGTCGATTTCTCTATTTGATCTTGATCGAACGCTGCTGTCGGTAAACAGCAGTTTTCGGTTTTGTAAGTATCTGTACTTTCAAAAAATGCTCTCTTTTTCCTCTCTTCTCAGGTCTTGTTTCTATTACATACATCATTCTTACCTTGGACTTTCTCTCTCGGAACTTCATGAAAGAGTTTTCAAAACGCTGCTTAGAGGAATGTCGGAACCCGAGCTTTTCGTTCATGCGGAGAGGTTTGTGGATTTGTATATCGGAGAAATGGTGTATTTTCCCGCTTTTGAAAGGTTAAGACGTGCTCAACACATGGGGCATTATACTTGTATTTTATCCAATTCTCCGAGTTTTCTCGTTCGTTTTATTGCCGTGAAGTTCGGAGTGGACGGCTACCGATCTTCCGAGTATGGAGTTGACAAAGATCAAAGATTGTGTCAAATACTGAAGATATTGCAGGGAGAGGATAAAGCTCGATCGGTAGAAGAGCTTCTTTCCGGGCTTAACATCCAAAAAGAGGTGAGCATCGCATATTCCGACAGTTATCTCGATCTTCCTTTCTTGCTTTCCGCAGGAACCGCAGTCGCGGTGAATCCCGATCGGAAACTTACTCGCATCGCGCAGAAAATGGGGTGGGAAAAAATTTGAGAAGAGACATTCTTTTTTTTCAAATTTTTCCGACTGCAAGACTTTCTCGAATGCAAAAAACTCTCCTCTCCAAGAAGAGATTCCGTTCGACCTCCTTTTTTCAAGGGTTGGTCGCCTCCCGTTTAAGATGTTTTTTTAATAGTTTCTCAAACATAACCCGTATGGAAAGAAATTCTTTATGAACAAAGAACTTAACGTTTTAAATTTAATAGCTCAGGCTATCTTTGATAAAAAAGGTGTTAACATATTGGCTTTGGACGTGAAACCCGGTAAAGCGATGACCGACTATGTCATTTTGGCAGCGGGCCTGGCCGATGTTCACGTAAAGGGAATAGCCGGGGAAATAATAGAAGTTATGGAAAAACGGGGGATCGGGCTTTCTTTTGAAGAGGGGTTGAAAAACGGCGATTGGGTTGTTTTGGATTTTACTTGGGTGGTGGTTCATCTTTTCATGCCCGAGATGAGGGAAAAATACGACCTGGAAACTCTTTGGCCGAATGCCGAGGTCGTCGACCTTCGGATTGAGGTAGCGCCTCCCGTCAAGGAAGATACGTTTTTTTCCAAGGCTTGCTCGGAGTAAGGAATTAATTTATAATTTGCCTAAATATTTGGTATTGCAGTATTTTATAGAGGCTATTGCAGCTTCCCGGTCGAAGTATGCAAAAACACTTTTTAATCTATTTTATAGAGGTCATGTTGTCTCATATGAAAAAGAAGCGTATTGTTGTAACGGGAATGGGTTTAGTTTCTTGTTTTGGTACCGATGTAGATTTTTTTTACGAGCAACTCTTGGCGGGTCGCAGCGGTATTGTTCCGATTGAGGAGTTTCCTTGCGAAGAGTATCCTACGCGGTTTGCGGGAGTAATTCGCAACTTTGACACGGGCGACTACGTTGACAAAAAACAAGCTCGTCGTATTGACCCTTTTATGCGTTATGCAATCGTTGCAGGAAAGAAATCTTTGGAGATGAGCGGTCTTACGGGAGAAGCTTTCGACAAGCTTGATAAATCGAGATGCGGTATTTTGATCGGATCCGGTATGGGAGGGATGATTACCTTTTCCGACGGAGTCGAAACTCTTCTTACAAAAGGTTTTAAAAGGTTAACTCCTTTTTTCGTTCCCTTTATCATCACGAATATGGGTGGAGCCACTCTGGCAATGGATCTCGGGTTTATGGGACCGAACTATTCCATTTCGACTGCATGTGCAACTGCCAATAATTCCATTTATTCCGCAGCGCAGCATATTCGGAACGGAGAAGCGGACCTTATGATTTGCGGAGGATCCGAGGCTCCCGTTACCCCGATCGGTTTAGCCGGTTTCGTTGCTTGTAAAGCGCTTTCCGAAAGAAACGACGCTCCGACCGAAGCATCTCGCCCTTGGGATAAAGAAAGAGACGGATTCGTCATGGGAGAAGGGGCAGGAGTTCTCGTTCTTGAAAGCTTGGAACACGCTCAAGCCAGAGGGGCCACCATACTTGCCGAATATCTCGGAGGAGGGGTCTCTTGCGATGCTTACCACATGACCACGCCTCGCAGCGACGGGCTCGGAGTCAGCCTCTGTATAGAAAATGCTCTTAAAGATGCGGGTATTGCCAAAGAAGAAGTGAACTATATCAATGCGCACGCAACTTCAACTCCGGCGGGAGATCTGTGCGAAGTCGAGGCTATCAAAAAGATTTTCGGCCCTCATTTGAAAAATATCAAAATGAATGCTACAAAATCGATGATTGGACACGGCCTCGGAGCTGCGGGGGGGATTGAGGCTATTGCAACAATCAAAGCAATTTTAACGGGCAAACTCCACCCGACGATCAATCTCAAGAACCCCGAAGAAGCAGTCGAAGGGATCGATCTCGTACCCAACAAGGCAAAAGAGCACAAAGTGCAAGTTGCACTCTCCAATTCTTTCGGATTCGGCGGGCATAATTCGAGTATCCTTTTCGCCCGGTACGTTCCATGAAGAGAGAACATTCTTGCGGTGTGGTCCCCTTAAAAAAAGAGGGGCCCGATATTTACGTTTTGCTAATCGTTCACAAGGGAGGAAAACATTGGGGTTTCCCCAAGGGACATAAAGATCCCGGTGAAACCGATATGCAAACTGCGGAGAGGGAATTAAGAGAAGAGACGGGGCTGTCCGTAACGAAATGGCTCAGCAATCGGCCTTATGTGGAAACGTATACCTTCTATAAATTTCACGAAAAAATTCAAAAAAAAGTAAGCTATTTCCCCGCCTTTGTTGAGGGAGAGCTTTCTTTGCAACTCGACGAAATTGTAGATTCTCGCTGGGTGCCTATCGGCAATGCAAAGGAACACCTTACTTTTAAAGAAGCGAAAGAGATTTGTCTTAAGGTGGAAACTTTACTCGGAGACAATCCGTAATCGCTTCTTTGAGGTTTTCTTTTCTTACTTAAGCAAACGAGAAAGATCGTTTCCGCTAATGAGCTGAAACGAGAACTTTTTCAAAGCCGAATTTTGACCCGATATTCTGGTTTTCAGGCTGTCCACTCTGCTCGTTACGGTTGTTTTCGGAGCTTTATCCCCCGTTGAGCTTTGAGTCGAATTTTGATTATCTATACGCATATGTTTCTCCTAAAAGTTCTTTATCGTTGTTATCGCAGGGTCTCCTTATTTAAGTAAATATTTTTTTATTCATATTTTTTTGCCCGGCTTGAATTGTTTAAAGATAAAAAGAGGGCAAATATTCCGATCAAATACAAATAAAGAACCGGGAGAGAAATACTGCCCGAGTGCAGTGTGAACCGGATGCAATTCGGAGATTCTATGATTATACGTAAGATTTTCGAGGTAAAGAGTTCTCCTGCGGCGTGGATTAAGCGAGCAACTTCCGGGATAAACATCAAGGGGAGTCCTAAAAGGAAGATGAATAAACTGAGAGAAACGGCGGTAGGGATAAAGAGATTATACGGGATGCTAAGCAACGGGAAACTGCCGAAATGGAACAAACAAACGGGAATGATTGTAACGGATACGGCTAAATTCACTGCGAGAGAGGATCTTAGAAAACAAATCCATAGATAGACGATTTTTTCAGGCGCGGAGAAAGAAAGAGATTCCGAAACGGTTCTTTTCGGAATGATTTTTTGCATCAAAGAAAAAAAAACGGGAAATAAAATAAGGATCGATCCGGTCGCGAGAAAACTCAGCTGAAACCCGAGGTTTTTTACGCTGCCGGGAGCTATTATCAGTTCGAGGAGTAAAGCGACTGCGAGTAAATTGACCGCACTCTGCCGGTAATTTCTTAAAGACCCCAGCAAATAAAGAGAGATCCCGAAATAGGCTCGCATAACCGAAGGCGCATGGCCGAGAAGGGCAAAGTATAAGGTAAGTAAAGAAAAAAGAAAAATATCGGCAGCTTTTTTCGGTAAAAATAGACGAAGAAAACCTCCGATGAAAAGGGAGAGAAGAGCAAAATGGAAGCCCGAAATTGCCAAAATATGCTGCAACCCCAGTTTGTTGAAAGAAAATCTAAGCAAAGAATCTTCGAGATCTCCTAAGGTGATTGCGGTTATAAAAGCCGCAGTTTTTTCATCGGAGTACATCCCCCTGATTTTTTTTTCCATTCCTTTTTTGACGGTAAATTTTCTTTCGGCCAGCAAGGAGCCGGGACCCGTCGGCTCCGGAAAGCATTCTTTATTTCTCGTAAAAGAAAAAAAACCTTCTTGTTTTTTTAAGGTTCCTTCGACGAGGTATTTTTTTGAACATAAAGGTCTCAGAGAAGGAGTTAGAGGGATTGAGCAAGGAATGTTAAAGGCTTTCTTACCGGTTTCTTCGTCCGTAAAATCGAGCTTTCCTTTGGCAACGGTTGTTTTTTTAAAATGGTTTTGTTTGGTTTTAATATCCGAAACGGAAAAAACTCCCTTCCCCGTAAGAGAAGGTACTCCTTCGGGAAAACGCTCTCCGCCGTGCCTTCCGTATGCAAAAGCGAGGATTGTAAGCATCCAAAAAACCGCAAGTCGCTTTGGGCGCTTTATGTAGGGTACAGAGAGGAGGGAGAAGGGAAGAAGTAAAAACGGATCCGCATACGCAGCAAAAGCCGCTCCCGTCAAAAAGAATAAGGAAGGAAGGACGGCCGGGTTGTGATCGAAAAATGGTCCGAGCTTTCCCGGTTTCATTGCAAATATTCACTGTTTCGTTTTAAAATGGACAAAACTTCATCAAGCTATTTTTCCCCTCCTGCGTAAGGGGAGTTTCGTAATTCAATATTCGGGAAAGAAGATAATTTTTATGATTTTTTAGGGAAATCTCGATCGATCGATCCCAATATGAGCCTTACCCCTCGTCTTCCCGTAATGAAGAGAGTGAGCCATTCAAAGAGAACGCGCACTCTGTTACGGAATCCGACAAGATAGATAATATGGATCAACCCCCAAGCCACCCAAGCAATAAACCCGCTGAATTCGAACTCGCCGAGCTTGGCGACGGCTTTACATTTCCCGATTGTCGCCATGCTTCCCTTGTCTTTGTATTTAAAAGAAGGTCTGTTCTTGGAAAGTCTCTCTTTTCGGATCAATTTTGCAACATGCCTTCCTTGTTGGATCGCGACCGATGCCGTTGCGGGAAGAAGAGCACCGTCTTTCTCGAAGCGAGCGGCATCTCCGATCACAAAAATTTCCGGGTGCCCCGGGATCGACATGTCGGTTTCCACAATTGCCCTACCTTGCCTGTCGAGAGGAACGTCCAAAGAAGCGACAAGCGGGCTTGCTTGATTTCCCGCAGCCCATATAATATTTTTACTTTCCAGAAAAAGATCTTCCGTATAGACGCCTTCGCTCGTGATTTTCGTGACTTTTTCAGCCGTGAGAACGGTAACCCCCAGTTTCTCCAAGTCTTTTTTTGCTTTTTCCGAAAGATGATGCGGATAGGAAGGTAGGATTTGATGCAAGGTCTCGATTAGAAAAACCTTTGCTTTTTCGGGTCTGATATTGCGATAGTTTGCAAGCAAACTTGTTTTTGCTATTTCGGTTATTGCCCCGGCCATTTCGACGCCGGTCGGCCCCCCCCCGACGACGATGAAATTTAAATAGGGAGCAGCTTGCTTGGTATCTCCGAGTCTTTCCGCTATTTCAAACGAAGAGAGAATCTTTTCCCTGATCGTGACTGCATCTTGGACGGTTTTAAGCCCGGGGGCAAAAGATTCCCACTCGTCTTTCCCGAAGTAGGAATGGCGAGCCCCCGTTGCGATGACTAAAATGTCATAACCTATCAAGTCGCCGTTCAAAAAAGAAATTGTTTTTGCGCTCTTGTCGATCGAAACGATTTCTCCCATTATAACGGTAGCGTTTTGTTGTTTTCGGAAAATTTCCCGTATGGGGTACGTGATTTTGGCGGGAGAGAGAGCTGCGGTTGCTACTTGATAAAGGAGAGGTTGAAAAAGATGGTGGTTGCTTTTGTCGACCAAAATAAGATCGACGTTTGCATTTTTTAAAGAGGAGCCCACTGTCAATCCTCCAAATCCTCCTCCTACGATCACAACTTTTGTATATTGCATATGAATCCCTGTAATTTTCTATAAGTATGAGATAGGATTAACCCAATATTTTGCAAACGTTTTTACGAAACGATAGAGTTTTTTTCTTTAAAAAATGAGGAAATTCCAATAATATACCGTCAGTGTTATTTTAAGAGATTCTTTCTTTAATGAGAGATTAGATGTATTACGTAAAAGAGCTATACGAAAAGTACCAGGATTCCTTGTCTTTATCTTTGCTTTCGGGAGAAGAGGGGCTTTCGAGACCCGTTAGAGTTCCCGAAGCGCATCGACCGGGACTTGGCCTTGCAGGACATTTGAAGGAATATGTCAATCAGAGAATTTTGGTTCTCGGAAGCGTTGAAGTTTCTTATCTGAAAGATCTTGACGAGGAACTCAGAAAAGAAAGAATTCAAGGTATTCTAACCCCCAAAACGCCCGCCGTTGTAATTGCCGGGAGGTTTGGCCCTCCTAAAGAATTGATGCAATACTGCGACGAGAACGCACTGCCTTTGCTGCGCACTAAAATGAAGACGGTCGAGTTCTTGGCAAGGCTCACTTTTTCCCTAAACGAAGATTTTTCTCCGAGCATCACCTGTCACGGTACGTTAGTCGAAGCTTTCGGAGTCGGAGTTCTGATCCAGGGAGACTCGTCCATAGGAAAGAGCGAAGCCGCTTTGGGCCTTATAGAGCGCGGACATCGTCTGATTTCGGACGACGTGGTTAAGATACAACTCAGAGAAGGATCTTACCTGATGGGTTCCGGTCCCGAATTGACCCGTCACCTTTTGGAAATTCGGGGAATCGGGATCATTAACGTTGCTCACCTTTACGGCGCCGTATGCGTTCGAGACGATAAAAGAATCGATTTGATCGTGAGGCTCGAAGCTTGGGACGACAAGAAATTTTATGATCAGGTGGGTTTGGATCAGCAGTTTTGCGATATTTTGGGGATGAAAGTACCTTTTCATATCCTTCCCGTCAAACCCGGTCGAGACGTTGTTCTTCTTATTGAGACGATTACTTTGAATTATCGTTTAAAGGAGATGGGATTTAATTCGGCAAAAGATTTTAATGTTAAGCTTTTGGAAGCGATCGCGAAGAAACAGGGCCAATTGGGGAGAACCGGTGAAAGTATCTTGTAAGGTAAAAGTAAAGAATGCCCAAGGGTTGCACGTTAGGCCCGCCAGTGCCATCGTACAGATACTTCAGGGAAGTCAATGCAGCGTACATTTTACGTGCCGAAAAGAAACGGTGAATGCAAAAAGCATCATGAGCTTGCTTACCCTTGCGGCCTCTAAGAATTCGAATATTTTGATTGAGGCGGACGGCGAGGATGCAGAGCGTATCGTGGCGCGTCTGGTCAATGCTTTTCAAGAACGTTTCGGAGAAGCAAAGTTATGAGTATTATAACGGAAATCAGACTAAGAGGTTCTCCCGTAAGCGACGGAATAGCTATCGGCACGCTCTTCTTTCTTCCCGTCCAGCCCGAAGAAGCTATTGCGGAATTTAACATTGAACAAGAGCTTTTGGAAGACGAGGTGCTAAAATACAGAAACGCCCTCGACAAGAGCAGAGAAGATCTTCTTTTTTTAAAATTTAGTTTGGAGAAAGAGGGTACGAGGGAAGCTCAGGAGATTATAGAGGCTCATATACAAATGCTCGAAGATCCTCTTTTCAACCTCCAGGTGGAAGAAAGCATCAGAGAGGTGAAGAGAAATGCGGAATCGGTATTTAGCGGAGCCATACGGGAATACGAAAAGAAATTTGCTCGGATTAAAGATCCCTTTTTCCAACAAAGAATAGTAGACGTTCTGGATGTTTCCAAAAGGATACTCGGGCATCTAACGGAAAAATGTAAGGTAGATCTTTCCGAGATACCGCAAAACGCTATTGTTTTTGCCAAAGAGCTGGTTCCTTCTCACACTGCAGCGATTCAAGCGTCGAGAGTCGGTGCTTTCGTTACTTTGCAAGGCGGAGGAAGCTCTCATACGGCGCTTATCGCAAGAGCCAAAGGGATTCCTTATGTTTCTCAAATCGATCCGGATGTTTTGCAGCCGGGTCTTTACGATTCCATTATCGTAGACGGGAAGTCGGGAGAGCTAATCCTGAATCCCACCGAAGAAACCCTGGAAAAATATCAGGAAATGAAGAGACGTCTTCGTACAACGTATAGGTTGCTCCAGCAAGATATACATCCCGTGACGGAAACGATCGACGGATATCCCGTTCATATTTACGCCAACATAGGAAGCTTAAACGATCTGAAAGAAGTTCATAATTATAAGCCCGAAGGGATCGGTCTTCTCCGCTCCGAGTATCTCTTTTTGGAGAAAAACACGGTTTTTCTATCCGAAGAAGAGCAGTTTGAAACCTATTCCGAAGTAGTCAAGCTGGCAGGCGATTTATCTTTGGTAATCCGAGTATTTGACATCGGCGGGGATAAGAATCCCGACATGTTTTTGGAGCATGCGAAGGAAGCTAATCCCGTTTTGGGTTGTCGAGGGATTAGATTTTTACTCAAACACCCTGCAATTTTTCGCACCCAACTGCGCGCCGTGATGAGAGCTTGTAAGGATGTGCCCGCCAAAATCTTGCTCCCTTTGATTTCGGACGTACAAGAAATCAAAGAGGCCAAAAATCTGATCCTTCAAGTTCAAGAAGAACTGGAATCGCAAGGGCTTATCCCCCGGAAAACTTTTGCGATAGGTTGTATGATCGAAGTACCGTCGGTTGTGCTCCTTTGCGACATGGTCGCAAAAGAGGTTGATTTTCTTTCGATCGGCACAAACGATCTCGTGCAATATACTCTCGGAATGGACAGAAGCAATTCGTCCATGAGCGAATTTTTCCACCCCGCTCATCCGAGCGTGATACGAATGGTTAAGATGGTTGTTATGGAAGCTAAGAAGCAAGGCAAACCTGTTACGGTATGCGGGGAAATTGCTTCCAATCCGCTTTTTATACCGCTTCTTTTGGGACTCGGAGTGAGTGAATTCTCTTGTTCACCCAGACACATACCTCTTGTAAAAAGAGCTGTGCGTCGCTGTATTCTTCCCGATACCTTTAAACTGGCCCAAAAAATCTTGCAGATGAGTTCTGCAGGGGAAGTGGAAAAGTCTTTATCTGCGTTGCAAAAAGAAGAAATCTTTGAAGAAACGATCTAAGAGCACTTCGTTTTTTTAAGAGCCTTTATTTCCTTTTTTTACAAGATGATTCCGGTAAGCTTGGATTTCGGGAGACAGATACTTATTTTCTTCTCCTCGGGACGGTTTTTCGGTGGCGATTCAAGTAAATACCGCTTCTAAAATCCTATACAAATCGGATTATTGCATAGGATTTTAGAAGCGGTATAATTGAATTAAAACGGAAGAGAAATTCCCCCGGGAAGTCCGAAGGATCCCGCATCCGCATCGGCTTTTTCGCTCGCGTTCTGAAAAGCCGCCAGGATAAGATCTTCGAGGCCTTCTATGTCTTTAGGATCGACGCATTCCGGTTTTATCGAGATCTTTGTCAGTTTTTTTTCTCCCGTCAACACTACCGTGACAAGTCCGTTACCGCTCGTTCCGGTAATTAAGGTATTTTTCATATCTTCTTGCATCTTTTGCAGTTGCTTTTGCATTTCGCGTGCTTGTTTTTGCATTTTTGAAAATCCGCTGCCCATTTTCTTATCTCCTTGGAGGATATGTAGTTTGAGATCTACTATAAAGATTTAAAAGAGGAAATACAATCGAATTTTTCTCTTTTCTGTCTTTTATTCATATGTTTATGTATTTAATTATGATTTATTAAATAATATCATTGATTTACTTTGTTTTAAAATTTATTATTAAATTAAAAGGAATGTAATAGAAGAGGAATTTTACATGTCTATGGATCCGAATTTGAAAGGGGTCGACGTTACTAAGAATGCCGCAGCAAACGCATCCGGACGGACGGAAAATCCGGAATTACGGAAGCTAAAAGATAAAATCGGTGCGGTAGCCGCAGGTGCCATCTACGCTCCTTCCCCGGTGCAAGCATCCGAAGTTCGAAAACAAAGCTTCCCGAGCGAGCCGATCAATTTTGAAGCTCTTTCTCTATACGTGGTAGATAAACTGATCGATCAGAAAATACTTGTGAAAGAATACCCGATCCTTCTCTTTTGTTTACAAAAAACTCCGAAGGAGCTTTCAACTAAAGTTCTCGCCTTGCAGTTACTTAATATATTGGACGGATATAGCGACCCCCGAAACACCGCTCTGAAGTATTTGGATCAAGTGCAGCAAAAATTCAGCCTTGAACCTGAAAAACCGATCAAGCCGGAAGAGATTGCTTCCGTGACTCGTGAGTTTAATAAAAGCCAAACTTTAACAAAAAGAAAACAAGACCCCTTAGCGGAATATTGGGCGGCCGAACTCCAATCCGTTTTGCAAGAAGCGGAGGTATTTGCGGGTCAAACCGATGCCTCGATCGAGAAAGGAAAGAAGAAACAAGACGGTAAGGAACCGGTCAAGATCGGGGAATCTACAATGCAAATTTCGCGCATTTTTCAAAAAACTCTAAAACCCGAGCAAATAAAAATCGATCCCCCCGAAAAGAAAAAACGCGCTCCGTCAGGCGGAGCAAAGAATACTCAACGGATCGGAAAGATCGGAGTCGAAGAAACGGTGAAAAAACTCGATGAAAAAAGAGACGATGAAATATTCGAAGAGAAAAAAGCCGGCCGAGAGTAAAGCTTACTCTTTTGTTAAACTCCCTTCAAGTTCCACGGCTGCAAATCGGGTGATCGTATCGTATTTGATTTGAAAATCTTTCGGGAGCGCTACGGCTGCTTCCAAACGGGGGGGCGGAGCTTGTTTCACAACGTTAACGGAGGAATCCAAATCAACGTTCTTTTCCTGTCGAATCTCGGCCGTAACTTCCGGTGCGAAGGTCGGCATGGGTTCCTGTTTTTCGGGTACAGAAGGAAGCTGGGGTTCCTTCCGGGCGGAGATTTCGACTGTTTCAAGAGGCGAAACGGGTTCTTTTTTTATCTCCGAAGAGGAATTCAGCTCTTCAAGACGCAGTACAAGGTCCGCGGCCGAGAGTCTATGTTTGCTGCGCAGGATGTGCAAAAGTACCATTTCAAGAGTAACCCTTTTGAAGGGACTCTTATGGATCTTATCGTGCCACTCTATAAGATAGTCCAAAATGTATAGGAGCTGTTCTTCGGTATAGATCGAAGCCGCGGAAGAGTATTTTTTTTCGAGGGAGGGGGGCATTTTTTCAAAGGCAACACCGAGCTTCGAGGTAAATAGGTTTCTGTAATGCTCGAGGAGGCAGGAGAAAAAGTGGGGGAGATCCTTTCCCGAAGTGAAAACGTCTGCCGCCCAATCGAAAGCAAATCGAGTGTTGCCTTGCTTGAAAGAATCATCAAACGTAAAAAAAGCTTCGGTCTCTACGATCCCGAGGCAATCGGAAACGGCTTTGTCCGTAATCGCGGATTCCGAAAAACATAAGAGCCTTTCCAAAAGAGATTCTGCAACTCGCATGGAACCGTCGGCCAAAGAGGCGATTCTGTGGAGCGCTTCTTCTTCATATTTCCGAGGCTCTTCCGCTGCAATTTCCTTGAGTTTGAGTGCGATTTCCGATACCGAGATTCTTTGTAAATCGAATTTCTGGCATCTGCTTACGATCGTCTGCGGAATCTTATGAGCTTCGGTTGTAGCAAGGAAAAATTTTACATTGGGAGGGGGTTCTTCCAAAGTTTTGAGTAGAGCATTGAAGGCTTCTTTGGTTAGCATATGCGCTTCATCTATAATAAAAACTTTACAGCCGAAATAAGAGGCGGCATAGGAAACGGACTCGTTCAACTGACGCACGTCGTCGATCCCCCGGTTCGAGGCGCCGTCTATTTCGAGCACGTTCAGGTTTTTACCCTGCATAATCTCTTTGCAGGAAGCGCATTCGTTACAAGGTTCCGAGTCTTTTGAGAGGTTGGGGCAGTTTAAGGCTTTCGCTAGCAGTCTCGCCAGGGTGGTTTTGCCCGTACCTCTTGTGCCGCAAAACAGGTAGGCTTGAGCCGTTTTTTTTTGCCGCAGAGCATTTTTTAAGGTTGTAATGATTGGATCTTGTCCCAAAACGGCAGAAAATGTTCGGGGTCTATAAGTTCTCGATAATCCTTGATAGGTTGACATATAAAGTTGCCCCTCGGTTGTGCGGAGTATAGAAAAATGCGTTAAAATCCGCAATAGCTCAAAAAAAATATAATATTTGCTTATAAAATATTTTTTCAAAACTTGTCTTTTAAGGGAAACAAGAGCAAGATCGGGATTATAGTTTAGCGGAGAGGTGGATGAGGAAGGATCTCAATATTGGAATTGATTCTCCAACCGGACAGGGAAAAAAGTGGCTTGGGGCGGGCAAGACGGTTTGGCGCATTGTTTTAGGCGTCGTCATTATGTTCAGTTTTTGCTTTTTTCTTGAGCTTCAAGAAGTTAAGGTGGACGTCTTGGAGCTGCACACCATATCCAAACAGTACGTGGTTGCTCAGACCTCTTTCGAATTTCCGGACGAAGAAAAAACTATCTTTCTGCAACAGCAAGCCGCTCAAGATATAGGTACAATATATCGATTCGAACCCAAAGAGGTTAAGCTTACAATCCACGATTTCGAAGAAAGCCTCCTCCAAAATCAAGATTGGCGGAAAAAGCTTCCCAAAGTCGGTTTTGAGGAAATGTACGATTACGGGGAGAAGGTTAACGAGTTTTTTATAGAGAGCCGCTTTACCGACGGAAGAACTGCCGAAAAAATGAGAGGGGTGGGGGTAACTCCCGAGAATGTTTTTTCCGTATCGAGTACCTCCGTTGAAAACTTCAGCATTCCGTCGTCTTACTGGAGCTCTTTAAAAAATAGTATTTTCCCCGAAGATACCGATCCTGCACTTTCTTCTTTCGTCGTAGATTTCTTTAAGCACGGTAAATGGCAACTTCAAGAAGACGTCACCCTCGAAAAAAAACTTAAACAGATAGCGAAAGACGGCATTCCGGAGCAGTATACTTTGATAGAAGCGGGTACCTTTTTGCTCGAGCCCGGCGAGAAAATTACTTTACGTCATGTCTTGCTCGTTCAAGCAATGAAGCAAGCTCTCGGAGGAATCGGAAACGGTTTTTCCTTTCTTTCCTTTATAGGCACTTTGGGCCTTAGCGCGATTATTACCTTTTTAATGGTCGTCTATTTGAGTTTATATCATAGAGATATTTTTCTTTCCCTTCGTAGGCTGGCTCTTTTAGCCGTGATTCTTATTCTTACACTCGTGATTGCAAAAGGGACGGAGTATTTGCTTTTTTACAAAGGATACAACTTAATAGAAGCGGTTCGTTTTCCTCTCGTCGTGCCTTTTGCTTCTTTACTTCTCTGTATTTTACTCGGGGCAAGAATCGCGCTTTTTAGTTCCATTTTTCTTTCCGTGCTCATCAGTCTCGGACTGGTTATAGAGTATGATCGATTCTTGATTTTAAATTTGATCGCTTCGATGTGCGTGATCATGTTTGCAAGAGGGCTGCACAGAAGAAAACAGATTTGCGAAGTGTGCGGCAAGGTATGGCTGTGCTGTATCCCCGTTTTGATGGCTTTCCATTTGGAAGAGAGTACTTTTTGGCAAATGAGTCTTGCCGTTGATTTAGCGGCCGCCTTTATATTCTTAACGGTCACCGCAATCATCGTAGTGGGTCTCTTACCCCTACTCGAGGTCATTTTCAATATCGTGACCGATATGACTTTGATGGAATACATGGATCCGAATAACGAACTTCTCAGACGTTTAAGCCTTGAAGCTCCGGGTACCTATCAACATTCTCTCGTCGTGGGAAATCTTGCGGAGATCGCCGCAAGATCGATCGGGGCGAACGATCTTTTCTGCCGCGTTGCGGCACTATACCACGATATCGGTAAACTCTTTAATCCCCATTACTTCACCGAAAATCAGCTGGGGGGGTTTAATATCCACCAACTTCTGACTCCTTTGGAGTCGACTCATGTGATTATTGCTCATGTTCCCGAGGGAGAAGCGCTTGCCAAGAAATATCATCTTCCCCAAAGCTTTATCGACGTTATCAGAGAACACCACGGCACCACTCTTGTCTACTTCTTTTACTGTAAGCAGATAGAGCAGATGGAAGGGGATCCTTGTAGAGTCAACGAAAAGCTTTTCAGATATCCCGGCCCCAAGCCCCACACGAAAGAAGCAGCTCTCATGATGATTGCCGATACGGTTGAAGCAGCGTCTCGTTCTCTTGACGAGATAACCGAAGAAACGTTTATAGAAATGGTTGATCGCCTCGTTGCCGAAAAAGCGGAAGAAGGGCAGTTTGATGACTGTCCTCTTACCTTCCAAGAACTGGGTACGGTTAAGAAAGCGATTGTCAAAGCGCTCTTGGTTACAAGACATCTTAGGATAAAATATCCCGGAAAATAGAGCTTGTAATACGAAGTTCGCGGGTTTTACTTTTGGAATTCTCATCATCAATAAAAAGAGAAGCTCGGTTTCGTTGCCGTATAAGCTATTGTGTTAGGGAATTGATGACGTTCTTGAGTTTTTCGCATGGGGCTTCTAAATAGTGCCCTCACGAGATTCCGGCCCAAATAGCAAGACACCTTATAGGAACGGCAGCGAAAAATGCAGCGGCATTTTTGGCGTAACGCGTCGCTACCCCTCTCCAACGCTTCAAGTGTAAAAAGGCGTTTTCCACCAAGTGTCTCAATTGATAAAGATCTTTGCCATACTCTCTTGCCTCTTTGCGATTTTTTCGAGGAGGGATTACCGGTTGCATTCCTCGGCTCTTAGCCTGCTCGACAATCTCATTGCTATCGTATCCCTTATCTGCGAGCAGATACTCGGCAGTAA
>Ga0116227_10005377_pt1 | contig 27002 bp, 21 predicted proteins | sample S1TSphgellanicum_FD_89693 | JGI IMG/M metagenome (GOLD analysis project Ga0116227, IMG submission 89693) | Host-associated microbial communities from peat moss isolated from Minnesota, USA - S1T2_Fb - Sphagnum magellanicum MG | ecosystem: Host-associated > Plants > Peat moss > Unclassified...
AATTCTTTTCTCTTGGCTCGGTTTTTGTAATTGTTTAGCAAAAAATGTTGGAAATTTTTTTTTTTTGTGGGGGAATTTGATTTTTTTTTGTTTTTTTTTTTCTTTGGGGGGGGGGGAAGGGGCAGCGGTTAAATTTCGCCAAATTTTTTATATGAAGAAAATGAAACTAAAATTTTTATTTTGAAAAAAAAGAAAAGAAAAAAGGTTTGCTAAGCCACGTGCTAAGTAAATCCTCACACGTGCTAGAATTGAATGTATACGGTAAACCAAAAATCCCATACAAGAAGAAGGTACTGGTAACTGCACAGGTTTGACTTATTTACTAGTTTACCAGCCAGCCCAAAATAAAACTTGAAAGCCTCGTAGCAGAGCTTTTAACACAAGAGCCCAAAAAACAAAACAAAAAAAGTACCTACCTAGTCAGTACAGTAAAAAAACGTAAATTGTAATACCTACCTACTTACCTACCTACCACCCTAAGAAACACACAAACAAACTCAGTCCCATTTTTCCCCCCTTCTTTTTCTCTCTCCTCTCTTCTCTCTCTTTTCTCTCTCTCTCTTCGCTCGCTCGCGCGCTCTTTCTCTCTCTCTCTTCTCTCCTCTCGCTCGCGCATGCAGCGCTCACGCTCTCTCTTTCTTCTCTCTTCGCTCGCGCTCTCTCTCTCTCTCTCCACAAGACTAGTGTCTTCTGCTACTCATTGCACTGCTACACAAAGAGAGAGAAGTGCTCGAGAGCGAGGCAGAAAATTGAGTATACGAAATTATACAATTTTCAGCTCGGTGTTCATGCAAATGGCCGTAGCATCAGTATCTACGTCGGTGGCCTCGCACCCGTTTCCCTTCCTCCACTCGCCTCCTAGCCCTGTGCCGTGTCTTTCCTAAGCGACACGGGCATAGTAAACAGCACAGACTTACATTGCCAGCAGCCGAGATGAGCATTAGCAGCCGCAGAAACGAGCATTAGCAGGAGCAGAGACGAGCACTAGCGACAGCTAGCGGCACAAACTCGCATTAGCACAGAGAGACGAACATTAACAGCAGCAGAAATGGGCATTAGCAGCAGCAGAGACGAGCATTAGCAGCCGCAGAAGTGAGCATTAGCAGGAGCAGAGACGAGTACTAGCGACAGCCGCACAGACTCGCATTAGCACAGAGAGACGAACATTAGCAGCAGCAGAGACGAGCATTAGCAGCCGCAGAAGTAAGCATTAGCAGGAGCAGAGACGAGCACTAGCGACAGCCGCACAGACTCGCATTAGCACAGAGAGACGAACATTAGCAGCATCGACGAGCAATAAAAGAGACGAGCATTAGCAAGAGATGAGCATCAGCAGAAGAAGCAAGTCCTGAGAAGACGGAATGAGTGATTTGCAGGCGTGGACCAGGACGATGTTGCGTTTTCTTAGCAACAGGAGTGCGCGAGACCGACTGCAGTTGTAGTAGGAGGATCACAAGGAGTTTGGAGAGATACACGGGAGAGAGAGATCGAAGGCGGTGGCTTTGTAGCTCTGTGCACTAGTGTCATGGCAGTATCTAGAGCTCCGACGACGACAGGGCGCAAGCAACAACAGCGACAGCAAGCGCAAATCTCGGCAATGCTTGATGGCGGCGTAGAGAGCCAGTGGAGAATAGGACGTAGCATGTCCAGCAGAACAGCCCGGGACTCGTCGCGAACGTCCTTGGACACGGCAGCGGCAACGGCGTACTCCACCACCACGGAGGGGCTCATCTCGGGCGCCTGGTGCGGTTGCGTCACCAGGTCCGGGGCTATTTCCCCTCCTCCCGCCCTGTCCTCCCGCACTTGCTCGCGGTCGAAGAAAGAGAAATCCGGAGAGATCAAGTACTCCTCGACCGCGGACAACAATATCAGTGCGCTTGTGCGAAGCTATAACGAGAGGTCGGTGACGCCCGGAGGTTCGCCCTTCCGGCCTCGTCTGTCACCGGGGAAGGTCTCTCCTCTCGTGGAGGTGGTTCCTCCGCCGCAAGCTTCTGCTGCAACCGTAGTGGCGTCGTCTATGGCTCCTCCTCCGGCCGTGTTTTCTATGTCGAGCTACTTGTCGACCGAGAAGTTGAGCAATGCCGCAGTGTCGAGCTCTCCACCCGTGGAGAAGATCAAAGCCTCGCCGACGTTGTTCGAGATGATGAGCCACGAGCAGCAAGAACTGCAGCAGGAGTCCAAGCCGCCACTGCAGACCATTTCCCTGAGCCAGCAACTCACGTTCCAGGAGAAGATGAAGACCATTCTTGCAGGTACCCAGTGTGATACTAAACCCCCCACCACTCTTCCCCCCTCTGCTGGAAGGCTTAACCTTGCAAGAAAAGCTCCCCACCTCATTCAGGATTGTTTTGCTTCTCTCGTGTGTGTGAGACTTCCAAAATGCAAGTAGAAAGTGTTGCATAGAAACTGTAGAAGAATGCAAGATTGTAAAGTCTCCAAGTGTTTGCAAAGAACCCAAGTGCTTCAAGAGAAATTGGAGACATGCTACCATGTGGAACAGGGTGTGGTGATGGTTGGCATGCGTTGGAATTCATGGACAATGCTCTGAGAAGGCCCATTGATGTGCAGGAAGCAGCCCAGGAAGTCAATTCAATGATGCAAGCACGAGTGATTTGGAGCTGACGCTCCACAACAAGGAGGGATACAGCATCACCATCAATGTGCACCGCCACATTCTTGTCACCCACAGCAGGTTCTTTGCAGCCAAGCTTTCAGACCGCTGGTCGAAACAGCAGCAGCAGCAGCGGGTAAACCCCAACCTGATCGAGATCACTGACATTGAGGATGTCGAGATTTACTTGGAAACACTTCGACTCATGTACTGCAAGGATATCAAGAGGCGACTGATGAAGGAGAATGTTCCTCGTGTTCTTGACATACTCAAGGTACTTTGATGATCTTGCAAGAATTGTTCTTGACATTTTGATGCAAGTTTTCTGCAGAATACTGAACTCATTTCTTGGGGTGGTTTTGATCCAGCTATCGGCCCACATAATGTTTGAAGGCTGTGTGTTTGCATGCCTTGGTTACCTAGAAGCTATGCCATGGGCAGAGGATGAAGAAGCAAAGGTGACAACACTTCTAGGTCAATTGCAGTTGGAGAGTGTGGGTGTTGCAGCTGATGTCATGAAGCGTTGTTCTGGACTTGATTCATCCAACTCAGAAGCTGTGCTTGTTCAGCTTCTGCATGCAGTCACCAAGGGTAAGCACTTTGTCCTTACTAGGGGTCTAGAAAGTTTGCTGGAGCTTTGTGTTTTCTACAGGATAATGTGTATAGATATGAGGTTAGCTTGTGCTGGATTCGTAGTATTGAGAATTTGTTGTGTTTGTGTGAATTGCAACCCAAAGGCACTGATGACAAAGCCAGACGAGAGATGAAGGCACTGGTCTCAAGAATGTTGCGGGAGAATGTTGCACAGAACAAGGATATGGTTGATGTGAGCAAAGACAGCTTGTATCGAGCTTGTCATAGCTGCCTTGATTCTCTGCTCCACCTCTTCATGCAGGTATTCGGACATCTCTTTGTGTCATGAGTTGATGACTTATGTTTGTGGAAGTAAATTGCCAACATCCTTCAAAATGCTCATGCAAATTTGTTCTCATTTTGCTCTATAGATGAGGTGGTCAAGGTACTAATCTGTGGTTCTGCATGCAGACCAAAGATGGTGAGGACAGGGGAATGTTGCTTAATATTGCTCGGCATGCTGACAACCTTCATTGGTTGGTGGACATTCTCATAGACCGTCGGATTGCTGATGATTTTGTACGCATGTGGGCTCACCAAGCAGAGCTTGCAGCCTTGCACACACAAGTCCCAGTCATGTTCCGTTATGAAGTCAGCCGCCTCACTGCCCGCCTCTGCATTGCTATTGGCAAGGGACAGGTAATGTCTGGCTGAGTGTTGTCTGGTTTCCAAGACTGGTTACTTCAGAAGTATTGTGCATAATCTATGGCTATGGTGTAGGCTAGGAGGGATTGTAAAAAGTCAAGAGCACAATTGCCACTTGTTGCTGCATTTGATCCTACTAAACCTTCTTGTGTAATGTGCACTGGGAGCAGGTGCTATCTCCAAAAGATGTGAGGTATCTGTTGTTGCAGACATGGCTACAGCCCTTGGTGGAGGACTTTGGATGGATGCAGAGATGTTGCCGAAATCTGGACAAGAAGGTGGTAGAGGAAGGAATAAGTCAAACTATTCTTACACTCCCAATGAAACAGCAACAGAGTATTCTTCTCTCATGGTTTGATCGATTTTCCACCTCTGGTGATGATTGCCCAAATCTGCAGAAAGCTTTTGAGGTCTGGTGGCGGAGAACTTTCACACGGCCATGCTCAGAATTTGATGGTGGTTCTCAACCGTGTTTCTAGATTGCATGCAATGCATCAAAAAGGTTTTGACATAAATTGGTATTGTGAAGTCTCCATTCAGGGAGTGAGATACTTCAAACAGGATAGTACCAAATTGACAAAGCTGCCACTTGTGAGTGGGTATTGTTTGGAGCTACAAATTTGGGCTCTTTCAAAGCAGCAGGCATGTGTGCTGCTGTGCACTAGTCTGACTTTCACAGGCAGCAAACTGTTCACACATTGGGTTCTTCAGACTTTTGCAGAAGTATTATGGGAGATTTATGGGTGAGAGGGGAGTGGGGGGTCTGGTCCGTAAGGGTGTCTGGTTCACAATTCAGACATGGGGAGGAGAGCACTCATATAAAGCACAGGAGGGGGGCTCAATGGATGTCTAGGGCAGTTTGTTGGCAGTTCTCGTTTCCTTGGGGGATGCTACATGAGTATGGAGGGTTAATGTGCACAGTTCACTCAGGGTTCCTTGGGGGGATGCTACATGAGTGTGGAGGGTTAATGTGCACAGCCCGTTCAGGGAACTTGACATAGCTTAGGATTACTAAGAGTTCTCAAGATTCAATGTGGCAGCTCTGATTTTGGTAACAGGAACAGTCCGTTGAAATAGAGGTCAGGGATATGTATGGTAAGTGCAGCAAAGGGAACTTAGCTTAAAGTAGTAGTGGCAAATACATTTGCTGTCCTGAATCTGTGATCCTGAGATGCCATCATGTAAACATTAAAGGTTTGTGGGCAAGACTTTCCATGCTTAGCAATGCTGGAATTCAGAGAAGCATCTCCTGTACACTATGTCCATTTCTATCTATCTTTAACAAGTATGTTTTTACTTTGCTTTTTGGTCTCACTTGTGACTTAAGTGAGTTTTCCTAACATATTTATTCAATTTGGGAGATGTTTCTAGCAAAGATGGAGAAAGTTGTTGCAGTCTTGCAAGCTAACCTTATTTCCCTCCCATACAGTGATAACAAGTTGCTGTTCTTGGTATTAAAATGTGCTGGATGGCTTACCGGGCAATTCTGGTGTGTTTTTTTGTTGTAGAAGAAGTGTGTTCTTCATTACTAGCTGTTTATACATTAGTTCCAAGCACCAAATTTCAGGCCAAAATAGCCTGAGATAGCTATCCAAGCAGAAAGACTCTACTGTCCTTCACCAGCAACAAGACTATCAGACCACAAGTGATAACACAAACCTTGTAGATCAGAACTGATTGCAACATAAAACAAAGAATGACACAATTGCATCAAGAATGCATGGAAGCAAGGACACAATCATAGCAACAATGGAGACAAATGGTGGAAAAGAAGGAGATGAAGTGCTGCTGCTACAGAAGAGTTATAAAAGGTGGCACAAGGAAATAGACTGGTGACACAGATGTGTACACCACCATCATAACATGTAATGATAGTGGAGATATCTATCACATGGGGCTTATCACCAGTCTATTTGTACACCAAGTAAAACTTTAGCAGCAATAGCTCAATGACATCATCATGAGATGATACTCCAAGAGACCCATAAGTTAGGAGCAATAGCAGACTTTAAGCTCAACGACATCATCATGAGATGACACTCCAAAAGACCTGTAAGTTAGGAGCAATAGCAGACTTAGGCAAAACTCTAGATTTGGGTGTTCTTTTAGGAAAGTCCTTGATCTGAATACCTCTTTTGAAGAACTGAAGATAGTGAGGAACTATCCCGGGATAGCCACAGTTTGCAAATCTGTGTGCATTTTGACAAATAGATCATTTAGTAACTTTTGGCGTTGTCTACAAATAAATCATTCTAACAACAACCCAAACTTACACATGAATGTTCATAACATTTTTACCATTTCCAAGTACTCTTTTGTGTACGAATTCGGACTCAAATGAACAATAACTCTACACTCTTTATGTCCTCAATTGCATTCATCATTCAAACCAAACTTTAACAACTTGTTCAGAGACTCAGCATTTCTGGAAATTTCAATGCAAAATGGAGCAAAATCTTTACAGAGAGTCACTTTCCTTCCTGTCTTATGTTCTGGACCTCATACCTGTCATGCTGAGAACAATTCCATCACATGGACTGCTGTGTGTGCCAGCTCTAGTTGCAAAACACACAGTAATACTCATGGTGCAGTCTCTCAAGACCAACTCTCTCTAAAACCAAACTGGTTTTAAGATCATCTCAATTCCTCCACTCCAGAAACATTAACCAAAGGCTGAGAACTCTTGGCAGAAAATATGCATCTCCTGATCTGCACCTATTTCTATCCATTTAATGCCATCCACACACATAGTCAAGGAAAGCTACCAAACCAATAGAGATTGGGTAAAGTGCAATGCCAATGAAAGCCATCCAAAGAGGAAAGGTCGTTCTTGCAGCTGCCACCCCACCCATCACTAAGGTGGAGAAAAGAATAACTGTTATCTCTGCTGAAAAGTCCCACAGAAGGCCCCGAAAGTGGACAATAGCGAGGAAGATACTTAGGCACAATGTGTTATTCATGGTAACTGCACCATAGATCTGCAGAACAAAGGTAAGTACATAAGAATCTGAGCTCGATAATGCAGTGAGGCACCAGAAGCTAAGGAATGTCTCAAGTATAGCATACATGGCAAAACATTTGTAAGCACCTGAACCAGGCTACACTCCAGATGATAACAGAAGTTCAAGAGGGTGCATCAGATTGTTGGCTGGCTCTCAGATTGATCAAGATGCCTGTTTCCAGGAAAGATGCAACAAACCTGTGAATAAGTCATGGAGATATTTCTCTTGCGTTTACCCCTGGCAAACAATATGGATGAAATGGCTTCACTTGAATTGGTTGCAAGTGGGGTTGCAATGAATGCAATGAAGAAGGGTGGGATGCCAGAGGCCTTTGAAAAGCCACCAATTGCATCTACCAAAGGATCTGAAAAAATGGCAGCAATGGCAGCACCAGCAATCAAATACAGCACAGCCCTTGTTATGATTTGTGTTCTTGTTGGTAGGGGCTTACTTTCCTTGTCACCATCCTCGTCATCCTCATCCTCCTGCAAGGTAGACAGAAGGTACCTATCCGTCTGCAGCCAGGAAACCAAAGTTGGTGTCAATTTGGATGATCTTCAATACAAATGTCAAATTAAAAAATTAAGGGAACCTAACCAGAGCTGCTCTTGAACACTGACAGTAGAAACTTGTGTCGTACACATATCCCCACTTCCTGTTAGTTTCACTCTGTCAGTACTGCTTACTCCATCCCACAAAAAGAGACATGATTTAGAATGATCAAAATCTCCTCAGACCTGTGCCTCTGCATCAAAGGGGTTGGGTGGTGCAACATCACTGGAAATGAAATCCAGACTCGTGCCAGACCCATTGGTACGCTTTACAGAGGTCATCCATGTTCTCATGCCCTTGTAAAATTCGTTCTTAGTGATCCTGTCATCCTTCTTATCTACGTCAAATTCTTTCATCCAAAGTGCTACTTCATGTTCAGAGGGCACTTTCCGTTGGTTCTGAATACCCAAACCAACAATCAGCCCCTTTAACTCCTCCCTTGTAAGCATTTCGTCTTTGTCTGTATCAAAATAATCAAAAACTCTGCAAAAACGAAAAGTTTTGTGTCAGAGTTTGAAGCCCTCTATACACACGCATTGCATAAGAGAATTCTATAATGCATCTGAAACAATGACTCAACAGCCTTCTTGCAACTATAGTGAAACTGTAGATTCAGTCATCCACATAGAGGCCATTGTTTATAGCATGTTTTCACCTCTCTAGATTTGTATCACCTTCTCCAAATAGGGGCCCCCAATTGTTGCTATGCATGAAATAATGTAACTTGTGTAGGATATGCAGCCTATATTTATGCTTTGCCCAAGATATACGCCTCTCTTGCATCCATGGTGCAACAAGCTGCAATGCAATTCCTAAATCCAGTTAGAGACAGCAGGTTCCATGAATAGACAGGATATGAACATCCTTGCACAATTCAACCCATCTTAGAAAGCTCAAACAAAAACAGTCCTGCTGCGGTGCAGAGCAGTTTCAGATTTAGGACTTTCAATCTCAGAACACAAAACTCTTGGGTTCTGCAAGACTACTAGACGCTCACAGAATCAAATCCTGCATTACTACACCACCCAGCATCTTGTGTGATCACATAATCTAGCACACAGCCAGAGAATGACCTGTAATTGCAAACTGCTCTACTGCAAGCTGCAAGTATGTAACAAGGACTGAACTGGTCCCAACGCATGTCTCAAGACATGCAGACAATGCATCAAAGCAGATTCAAGCAAGACCAATGAGCTGCTGGCTTTCGTGAAGGGGAACCCTATGAATGTTTACCTGATATGTGCAGTAGACAATCAGCCCAACAACAGAGATTACACCAGCTGTGGCCACTGCCAAGCTGCCTCCTGTGGTCAACCCTAGCAGTTGGGGCAACTGTGCCACCAGGTAAGGCAGAAGAGTTGCCATCATGATCCAAGACAGCCACTTTGTTTCTGCATCTGTTGTCACTCCCGTACCTTTCACAAGCACACATTTGCTTCACAATTTACTCCTGTCATCTCAATGGCTGTATGTAATCTAAACACTTGCAAATCTACTCCTGGACACAATCTTCACCAAACAGATCCTGAAGAAAAGCAGACAGGGGCCATGCTGGAGACAAAAGCTTGAGACTCCCCCAGAAATATAAGTGTTTAGAATGAGAGCTTATCACAATGTTGCTTGCCAAGCCGATTTTCTGATGGATAGGTCTGAATATGTCTAAGGATTCATTCTGATAAACATGGTTGCTACTTTGGTCTTGCAGGAAGGATCAAATTTGTCCTTCCAAGAAAAATTTCGAGAAAATCTGAGATGCAGATGACAGAAAATCAGAAATGGAAACTTTAGGAAGAAGCTGCTACCGAAGAGGCTGAAGCGGTTAGCTGGCGTTAGCTGGCGATCCTTGGCAACACCATTCACCAGGTCACAGCGGCCGAATATGAGACAAGAGCCCCACAGAGCTGTGAGCACCATTACCGAGGAGCCTGCAAGCAATCCCATGCCCACTAGAACCTCCGTCTGCGCTTCAGCCTGGTTTGCTCCCAACCCCGACACTGCAATCCTCCCACGCATGCCCTATCAATCTCTATTCCTACTACAAGTGAAAAATGAAGAACCCTGAAACCAACTAAGAAAGACGGCGCCTGTGCAGCAGCAGCAGCAGCAGGCACAGTTACCATCACGCGCTTAGCGTGATGCAGAAAGATGTGCCTTGTTTGTACACATTTGGTAGAAGATTTTTGCAAAATAGAAAAGAGATGAACCCTGATTCACAAGAAGCTATCCGGTCCTAGTAGTACAGTAGTCTCAAAGCTCACCAAGAATGAGAAGAGCATCAGGAAGAGCTCCAAGAATGGGAAGCACAAGACCGCCGATGATACCAGGGCTCAACACCGTCAGGAGAAGTTCACTCCCCGCTGATAAAAGCTGCGCGGCAGTGAGAAGCATGTACCCGTAGATCACAAGGAGCGCCACATTACCTCCCAGACTGGTGGAGCAAGGCATCACCCCGTAATGCTCCACGCACTCGTGTGAGGCCGTCGCCATTCCATTACTCCACCAGCGCCGCACCTCATGAACCTCCTCTCCATTATCAAAACTCCCCGCTGCTGCAACAACGGACAAAATCTCGACCTCTTCATGAGAAGCAGCGAAGCATGGCCGAACGAAAACAGTAGTAGAAAAAAAAGGCAGCAGCAGAAGACTGGAGAGAACCAGAACAAAATTCTGCTGCCGGTGCATTCTCCAATTCTTGAATCCGACCTTCATAGTTCGTCCGTCACGAAGTGAGGACGGCTGTGCAAACTGGGGACAATCGACAGTTCTCTTGTCTTTTACAAAACACAGGCTACAACTCTTGGCCAACGCTTCTTGTGCTCTTAACCCAGCAGAGCTTTCTGCACACTACCCAAGCCCTTGGGTTTCAGAGCTCCTTTTGTTAGCATATTTGTAGAGATTGTGTGTAGACGTGTGTTTTGTGGGGGAACTTCAAAGGCTTGTTTTTTTTGTGGGTGGGGAGGGGAGGGGGTTTTGTTTTTGTTTTTGGAATTGGGGGTTAGGTAGTTGCTTATAGCATCCCCTTCCCTTTTGCTCAGAAGCACTATACCTAGTCTTGTCCCATCCTTCTTGGCATGTTGTATGAGCTGAATCTAGATTTTGTTATTTCATCATCCCTTGCTTGATTTGGGTTGAAATTTTTATTCAAGATGTTTTGAGTGTGTAAATTTTGATTCGAATGGCTCGATTTTTTGAGTTGCATATCTAATAACCTTAGGCATCATCGTCCCTTTGTTGGGTGAGATGAATCTAGCTTTGCTATTTCATCATCTCTTGCTTGATTTTGGTGTAAATTTTTATCACAGATTTTTTAATGGAGTAGGTATGTCCAACTGTTGGATTTGTGAAGCCTTCAACATCTTACCCATGTTGTCTGAGTTGAATCTAGCTTTGCTATTCCATCATCACTTGCTTGATTTTGGTTTAAATTTTTACCAAAGATTTTTGAATGTGTAAATTTTTATTCCAACAATTGGATTTGTTAAGTTTCATGTCGGCATCATTCCCATGTTGTGCAAGTTGAATTTAGCTTTTTTTTTAATTCATCATCTCTTGCTTGATTTTTTAGTTTAAATTTTTATCAAAGATTTTTGAGTGTGTAAATTTTGATTACAACGGGTTGGATTTGTTAAGTTTCATGTCTAATCTTGGGCATCATTTCCTTCTTGTGCAAGTTGAATTTAGCTTTTTTTTAAATTCATCATCTCTTGCTTGATTTTGGTTTAAATTCTTATTAAATATTTTTTAATGGACTAGGTAACCATAGCTTTGCTTTTTCATCATCTCTTGCTGATTTTTGCTTCAATTTTTTATTAAATATTTTTGAATGGACTAGTTAACCATAGCTTTGCTATTTCATCATCTCTTGCTGATTTTTTGGCTTCAATTTTTTATTAAAGATTTTTCAATGGACTATGTAACCAGCAAGAGGATGCCAGTTACTGGATATAGCTGAGGCCCAGGAGCACCAGAACTATATCCAGTAGCCCACTAGTGGCCTTGAGCTAGTTATGGGACATAATCAACAGATGAAGGCAAATCGAGCTGACCACTACTTCTCATAATCATCTCTCTTCAGAGACAGAAAGGGCTCTTCATGGATGAAAAATAGATTCTTTCATCTATGTGTTTTTCATGGAAAGACTTCAATTTGGCAGGGTTTTCATTTGTATATTTCAGAATTTTCAACAGAATAAATAGGTATACAACTGTGCACTTTGGTGTTGTGTATTTACAAGGATAATTAACCTACCTAGTGGCAGGGATTTTGATTTGGCTTAAGAACAAAAATGGAGATCCTAACTCATCTACTAACTGATTAGAACCCATTGGAATCAGTGTTATTTTAGGAATATATTCATGTAGCCTAATAAGTGGCCATCATCTTTTAAGATGTAAAAAAAAAATGACCATCATACCAAGGAAGATTTAGCCAAATCTGGCTATATATGTATCAGATGTGGAGTGTAAATGTTTACTCAACCTCCTCCTATATTCATGGCTACAAACTGAAAACCGAATATAAAAATTTGGCGATTAGTGTTATATTTTTTTTGTCACTTCTGGCGATGGAGACCTGCAAAATCACTTCATTTTTTTTTCATTTTTTTTTCTCTTTCGCCAGTAAAAAACACGGGCTAGAAACTTGGCACTGATTCTCAATCCAAAACTGTTCTTGACATCAATAATTGCTAGTGGAAGATAAGACAGCTTTAAACCTACTACTATGGCCAGTACTAGAGAAGTACGAAGAAGTACTACCCTCGTACTTTTGGTACTTGAATTTTGAACCTCCTTATTTGTTGGTGTCTGCCAAGCACATTTTTTATAAAAAAAATTTCCCTACTGTCGCAATACTGGCGAGCAAGGTTTCTTTTAAGGATTTTGTGATGTAGCCAAAGTGGCAATTATCCAGAAAACAGTTTAGCCATACTTGGGTACATAATAGCTATGAAGGTGGGAAAGAAAAACACAGAATCCTTCTATTTTCTTGGCTGCCTTCTGGAAGTTATCATAACACTCTGGGGATTTGGAAGTTTTTTTTAATTTTTGGCCGATTTTTCCCATGAAAAAATCCTTTGTATGGGGTTAAAATCATATTTTTCAGGTCGAAATTTGGCAAAAAATCACCTGTGAAAGAAACCAGTGTTTTTTTTTTTGGGCGAATTTTTGTATCGTGGCAAATCCAGAAAGGGCCTGGCAAATGGCATAGAGCAATTTGGGCCATCAGATTAGGTTCAAGTCATCAAGATGCGACATTTTGGTAGGGTTTATGAGACAATGCCTTTACAAACAATTTAGATACAACGTCGTTCATCCTTATTTCTCCTGTCCATCGGATGCCAAAGAACTACGTGGGTCTCTTCGCCACCCAATGCACTCCAAGCTCCCCGCCCTTGCCTACAATTATGTAGCCAATGAAGAAGAGATCACCACACACAAGGACCTTATACTTTATGTTGTATTGTCCCTTTGTTTTCCAAGTTCATTGTGTGCATCAAATCGAAGCAAAATCTCCACTTGATCCTTTGTGTTTTTTTCAAGTTTGCAAGTCCTACATTTGCTTTATTCACGAACTGCTCATGTATGTTTCTTTCAAGTTTGTCAACTATCACCGAGCATTGTTTGCAGACTACCTTTTGCATACTACCTTTTGTTTTCCAAACTTCATTAAACATGTAAGGTTGAAGATAAGGTCTTGTTTAGCATTGTGTTCATGTTTGTATTCATTGCTTTTAAGGGTCATCAAATTCCATTGTTTGTCAAGTTTGTTGTGTTTATCAAGTCCATCAAATCTTTATAATGAACCAAGGATATTAATCCGAAACCCTAAACCCTTTTGTCGAAATCCATTTTTCCTTTGTATGGCACCACTCATTCAAACCTCCTCCCAACTTCAAGTTCCGCCTCTTGTTTTCAAGGTCTACATCTATAATCCCCAATCTCTATCAACTCAATGTAAAAGTAGAATGTCCAATCTTTGTTGTTAATCCACCATCCACATTACATGTGTCTCTTGTAGCCCTAAAAGGCACAGTTATGATCATTTTTTGATGGCACACCCACACATGAACCAACCTTTGCAAATGTTTTATCAGATTTTAAACCTAGTAAACCAAATAAAAGGGCAAAGAAATCAGAGTGGGAATTAAACAAGGTTTACTACCAAGATAAATGGGCTACAAGGTTTTGATGGTTTGAAGCAATATGTGGGAAGGATGGCAAAATGAAGATGGTTGTATGTTAAATTTACATTAACATAAAGGGGAAGGAGAAGCTTTTAATTCTGAACCTAAACTCCCTTGTTAAACATTTTGGTTTGAGGAAATGCATAAAGGCAAGGGCCTAAAATTGTTGTTGGAGAATTATATATTTGCCCTACTAATGTTCATGTGCAAAACAAAAAGTTGTATGCATCTAGGGGATGGGACAATGTTGATGTTCAAGTTGCAAATAATAATAAGGTAGAGAAAATAAATAAATACCTACAATTTGTGTCAATTTTTCATTTGTTGCAACAAGATAAGCCCATGACAAATTTTGAAACATCTAAAAACCTTTTTCAATTTTTGAAAATTGTCCACACAAGCATTGGTCAGATACAACTAGTTGGACCATAGCTGAAGTAATGCATGGCATTATCTTATGAACTATAAAAATTGTTGTTTAAGTAACACAATTTATTTCAATGAATTGTGATGAAGTGATAACCCTTGACAACCAATCTTGGTTATCGGTGCCTACTTATGTGGTTGAGCAATGGAAGAACATTCCAATTTTACTTAATTTATAGCATGTTATGGATGAAGCCACATTTGATAATTTAACCCACTTAATTGTGGAAAGCCTTTTGATGTTTGAAGAGTTGAATGAAACAAAAGTGGCAAACAAACTTGTTTATTTTGGGGCAAATGGAATGATAATATTCCAAGGCCTCAAACCCGATGTTACAACACAACTAATGCAAAAGCATATTCCTTTTGTGAATGGTGTGCACTACATGACACACCACACCAACCTGGTTGTTCAGACTTTTAGTGGTTTGACATTGGTGGCAAATATTAAGACATTGCTTATTGGTATGTATAACTTTTTTGCCCATAACCCTAACCAGGCTCTTGAAGCATCCAAACTAATTAAGCTTTTGGAATGAAAAGAATATTATGACCCATTGGATTTCTATCTCGTTGCCATCTAAGCAGGTCTTGAATGAATACAAGGCTTTTATTATGAAAATGGTAGTTGATAGTGCAAATGTTCAAATCGCAAAAGCCAACTATGAATCATTATGTGATGCGGAGACATTGTTGGGCCTTGCTTGCACCATTCCCCTTCTTGAGGTGGTGTAAAGTTTTTCCAAATTTGCACAAGGTTGTGGAACCTTCATATGTGATTTTGTTGCTCCTCTGAAATTAGTTAAAGCAAATCCCTTTACAATGTATTGTGAAAACTCATCAAAATTTTCACATCACCAATTTAGTTTCTTCTATGACCTTGTTGAACATGCCAATGACCAATTGTGCCTAACCTAGTGGATAGAACCTACCATTAGAATTGAGTATGTTGCCTTTTTATTTTGGTGTCAAGCTTTATATGTTATATATCATGGATTGAATCACGAAGGTCATGAACATGGTGACTAAAGAGATGTGGGTTGTATGTTTTGAAGATGTACAACAACAATGTTTAAAGGTTGTTGTAGGTTTAATTTGTGAATTAAAAAGGCAATTTGTAGTTCAAGAATTCTTGAATGCAATTAAGGTGATCTACCCACAATATTTTTTAGCTCCTGAGATGAAAATAACATTTCTAAGCCACTTGGTCACTCTTCATGCACATTTAAGGCTTAGGGGTCTTTTAATGTTTTTGGTGGTCTAATATTAAACCCCATCCCTTTTGGTGAGTAGTTTTTTTTTTCAAACTAACCATGCAAAATCATTGTTGAAGTGCCATGTTGCTTTTTCATGACTACAACCCAACTACAAGGATGTGGTAGTTGTTTAAATTTAACACAATTTTGAACCATTATATTTCAAAGTGGTTTATTTTGGTGAAACTATGTATGGTGATGGTGTTGGGCAATGTGAAGATGAATGAGTCTTTTCCAACCTTTCCTTTGTCAAATCAAAGTTACGAAATTGCCTTACTAAACATTTAAACCTCATTGTTAAGAAATATGCTTAGTCTTTCTAAAATTTGGAAACATTCCTTTTCTACATTATTATTTGTGATTAGAATGAGGCCAAGTCTAAATATGGGTTCAATGCTTAACTCTACTATCAAGTTGCATTAGTGGGTTTATAAGATACTAGTAGGATGCATCAAGGGGAAATTGCTGATTTTTGAAACCAAATATGTATTTTTATTCACACTAGATGGTGACACTGAATGAAATCCTTTGATGCATCTATTTTGTATATGGTGGTTGGTTAATTTATACTTCACATCACAATCCCACATGGTTGTCAATGTTGGCTTGTGATTGTGCATTGATGGACTCATGTATTAAACTCTAGGTTAAAATTAAAACAAGTTCCAAACATTTCCAATTTTTAAACTTCCAATTAGGATTTTGGTTTCCTCATTAATTTAATGACTAATCCATCAAATTTTAGTATGTTGGTAATCATATAATTTTGCTCCTTTCATGTTGTAGAATTTTGCATCTAGTGTGGGATGTGAAAATACATTACGATGGTAGATTTTGGGCAACAATATTTATTTATTTTGGGTGCATTTTGTATTATTTTGGGTGCAAATTTTCTTTCATTTCATCTAGCGTTTTGATAAACGCATAAAGTAGATTTTTAATACAAAGTCTCCAACACAATTCTTGTTACCTTTCAAATGATAATGTTTTTTCAACAAACTTTTATGTATTCACACATTTACATTTGTTTGAATGAAAAACCTCATCTAGATGTTTTTGTGAAATCAAATGAATGGAATTCTCCATATATAATTGAAATGGGAAAATGAATTCATATGTAATATATGATTGAATATTTCATCAAGTTTGGTAATCATTTGAATGATTTTTGTAATATATTTTCATTTTGCAATATATTGTGACGTACAATTTCCTCATTAATATATTCTTTAATCATTCAATATCAATTTCAAAGTGGGATTTTTAAAAAAATCTTATTATTTGGATTTTGAACTACCTTTGCCATTTGCAAAACACCCTTTTAATATTAGGGTAGTAGATGTTTAAAAACACATAATTTCAAAAAGTAGTATTTGTAAAAACAATCTTTAACCATTGTAATGTGGTTTCACTTGATAATGAGTGAAAAATGTATTAATGGATGCATATTTAATCATTTGCTTGCAAGTCTAAATCTAAGATGTGGCATGCATTGTCAACATGCATGATGTAGGAGAGCTTGATGTTCTTGTACCAAAGTTTACAAATACTAGGGTTATCAAAATGTTGAAATCTTGAGCTGTAAAATGCCTAGATTAAGTTAGATGCAACTATTCATGGGGTTTATTGACATTCACTTCTACTTCAAAGTTCTCATTTCCAGGTATGTTTTTTTCTTCCCTTTTCAATATTGTTTCTATTTTATCTTTTATTATTTTATGTTGTGTTTTTTCTTTATTGGCATTCGTGTTTAGAATTTAAATCTTTGAGCTCTTTACTTACAACTACTTGCACATTGCATTGTGAGTCGTAATTGTTTCTTTGATAAGCAAAATTGGTGGAAAGATGGCAACCACAAAATAAAACTAATATTAACAATAGGTAGGACCCAAGCACGTATCTTCACACCTCTTCAAATTAGTTTGTGGCCACAAAATTTATCATGCTAGAATGTTTGTCACCTCATATTTGACATTGTTTTGCATCTAGTAGTCTCATAAATTTAAGTGTGAAAAAAATTGTCACTACATGAACTCATAACATTCTTTAAATGCTCACCGCAAGGTTTAAAACTTTTCATGGACTACTTAACATAGCCAATTTAAAGACAAAAAAACCTAGGTATAGCCAATTTGAGCTACAAGTCTTTAAAAAAAATTGCCACCTAACACCCCCCACTATGGGTAGATAGTAACCAAACACTTTACTGGGACAAAATGGGGAAAAAAAAAAAAAACATTGAAAGAAACAAACACTGTTGGTAACTGTCCCTGACGGACTCAGACAGATTTTACTTGAGACACACTTTTGTACAGGATCGTTAAATTGTAGCCAGTGGACCGAATAGTGGCGACACGCTCCCCAAAATAGAGGTAAGTTTGGCGAATTCTTTTTGAGAAAAAGGAGAATTTTCGCTAGAAATTTGATGCAGTTTCACCATTTGGCGATTTTGTACCAAAAAGAAAAACAAAACAGACTGGCAACCAGTGCCAACAGTGGACGACAATGGACATATAGGTAGTTGAAATTAGGGTTAGTTAATAATAAATACTGAACACTTCTGTATTCTTTAGTTACCTCATAAAGTTATCCCTAAAGTCAATTAGGGGGCGAGAAGGGCGCGTTTTGGCATAATTAGGGTATCAAAATGCGTGACTGGGAATGAAATTTTACAAAACAAAATAACTGGGATCCAAATCAGTTTTTCCAGCAATTTTGGTGATGAACTGAGTTTCACCCCCGCTTCATTTTTCACGAGCGCCTCCACTGCTTCTACATAGATTTTCACTGCTCCTACCTGCACTACTATAATTACTCTTAAACCTTGTGCATTAAATGCTGAATTTTAGCATTTCATAGTGAGATTTTATAAAATTTCCTACCTTTGGGGATACCACTGAAAGAAGGGATAGGGGATGAAAGCAGAGGGGATAGGGAGTGAAAGAGAGGGTGACTTTACAAATAACTTTAGTACCTAATGAGCATTGGCAATGGGAGTTATGCAAGAATATGCAAAAGTTTTTTACACCTTGCAAAATATGACAGATTACAACTTGGGCTAAGTTACATTTTTCCATTTACCAGTACAGCATTGAACAAGGTGGGCCATGGCAGACCAAATAACTACACTGGTACCTTCACCTTCTATTGCATGAGGCCTCTTAGAGGCTATATTTAACTTGGGACATGTTAAATCTGGACTTTGAGATCCTTGTTTTAGCCTAGGACAGTACATTTATAATGTTTAAAAACAACCCAAAAAAAGGTTTGGAGTTTTCATCATGGTAACAATGTCGGTGCTGGTTCACCAAGACCTTCTAGAGTGACCATTTGATCCTCTTGCACCAAACTTAGCTACCACCGCCCTAACTAGCTTTGCACTTCATGCTACATAATATATATGTTAATTCTCCAGGCTTTTTATGCACGTTCCATTTCAGGGGCCACTTCCATTGTGCATGTGAGACAATAAACATCTCCTACAGAGCTTTGTCCAACACATTTTCAGGGTTTTTTTTTTTTTGCACTTAGGTGGTTTTACCTTGAATCACATTGTATAATTTTCACGTTCTATGTGTTTAACAAAAAAAAATTATTTCATTTAATATGCATGTTTTGTTATCTTAGGCCAAATTTGAATCCAATGCATGTTTCTTCAAAAGAAAAAGTACTCACCAACAGCTAAGATTCAAGTGCTGAAAAAAATAAAATAAAATAATAAATATATATATATATATATAAACAAATTCCCAAGGTCAAAACAATCAAACTGCATCATAATTGAGCAAGTATACATAAGGTTAAGCATTGTTGGCCATTCTTGTGTTAAAAAATGCTCATTAGGGGTGTTTAGCATCTTTCATTGTGCATTACCTACCCTTGTTGGATATCAACATCTTATCAAATTATTTTTATCTAATATATTTGTGCTTCATACATTCAATTTTTATAGTTCAAAAATATACTTTAATTTGAAATAGTTTAATTAAAGTTGATTAAGTTTTTTTTTTGCATGAATAAAATCATAGTCAAATGAGCCACCAAAGTGAGTGGACACTCTTTAAAATTATATTTTTGTATGTTCGAAAAATCACAAGAGAAATAGAATAATTTGAATTGTCATAATATTTTTTGAAATATTTTTCATTAATTGCAAAGTTTATATGCTCAAAGCTTGACACAAATCAAAAATGTTTTTGCATGTTCAAAACATTCAAAAATTGAGAATGAATAATTCTTATTTTTTTTCAAACATCATTTTTTTCTACCAAATTTGCACCATTCCTTTTGAAAATTGAAGAGGATTTTAACATTGACAATTAGAAGGGCAAAAAGATTTGAACTAATGATTTATTTTTTTTGTAATTCATTTGAACACATTTGGTTCAAAAGTGCTTTTGACTCTAAAAATGATGGATTTTGAAAATGTGGCTTTGACAAAAGTTATTCCTATATATGTGATAAAGGGCATGAATGCATAATATACATGATATAAAATAAATTTATAATCAAAATGTATTTATATCTAAAATGCAGTGTTAAATGGAGTATTCAAAATACAAATTTTTAAATTATAAACCAAAGTGAAAATGTCACATGTCATGTGCAATCCTTAAAAAAAGACTTTTACCTTGGTGCCCTTGGCTCCTTTGACCATGATTTCATTTGCATGTGATATTCATCCCAATTATGATGGAAGTAACCTTTGAAGGGATAATGACCTATGTGCATGTACATGAAATGTTAAGGATGGTAACATTTATGTGTGGGATGTTCACTTTCTATTTAAGAATAAACCAAAGCTTGGAGGTGAATTGTAAACTTTATACCAACTTGTGTGGTCCTAAGGTTAGGTGGAAAGTTCACAACAAATTTTTGTTTTTAACATATTTATTTTCTCATTAATCCATTATCAATTTCCACCATGGTAACAAAACTAGGTTGTTTTCAAAAAAAGGAAAATTAAAGTTGCATGATTTTTCATTCAAAAACATTTCTAGAATTTTGAGTGTTTGTTTCTAACATCCTTTTTCCATGTATACCTTGGTGGTTAAACTTAACATCCACATGATGAATTGTCTATGGAGTTTCTATGTGAACAATTATTGCAAGAAGAGTTGTGATTAAGGCAAAAAGTATTTAACCAAACATTAACACATTGGGAGCATCACCAATAACCATTAGAAACCTATGGGAAAACATTCAAACATGATGAGAACACCAAGATCCAAAAATAAATAAAACCCACACTTTTCATTTGTCTATGGGTTCAAGAAAACCCCAAATGGGCTATGGAATTTTCATAGGGAAGGCATCAATTGTCCACCTTATTGAGCACATATGATCCCTAAACCCTAAACTTTGAAGTTCAAATGTCTTTATCATCCATTTTATATGATATATAAACTATTGTAATCTTTGGTTTAAAATCATGTGATGGTATCAATGTATTATAATTAACCTACTTCATGTGCACAAGATCAATGAGTAATAATATTCACACATAGGTCAACCTTTTGTTAGTTTGTGTGCACTTGACCTACTAGTTATTTGTTGGTTATTTCATGTTCAATCCATTAGTTCCTTATCATTTTTCAAAAGCCCATAACCAAATGTTATTTTTCTAGAAAATTTTCAAAACTTGGAACCAAAGTCTTTTTAATTCCAAAATTTTAAAACAAAACCTTCCTATCATTAATTTTCTTGGCTGAACAATACCTTCAAATACCTATTTTTAGTTTGTTTAATAATACCCATTTATTTTGCAAAAAGGTTGAGTTTGAAATACCCCAATTAAACCACCTAACACTAGTTTCTTACCTCTAGGCATAGCCATTAAATGCACACAAAACTCCCAACATATCCTTTGGGTGATCTAGCACCCACATTAATACCAATGTTGATTTAATCTACATGTTCATGCCTATATCAATAATGGTATCAACAATGTTATTGACTACCATACTAGCTTGGTAGTTGATCTTTCAATACATGCCTTAATATCCAAATATAACTAGGATTGTATTTGCAATAATTGGTTTAAAATCATACTAGGTTGGTCTTAGGGTTTAGAAACTAGAGTTAATATTTGGTACTTAGGGATTTTGGTTAATCTCTTTTCTAGTACCAATGTTTTTTCTAATAATAAGATTTTTTCAAATGTGTGAGTCTTGTGGTTTCAATTATGTTATATTTTCTATTTGCTAACACCCCCCTTTCTAACTTTCCATGCAATTGTTGGGCACCAAACTTCATGACGAAGCCCCATTCTATGTAAGTTTCTAAGCTCAATGTCCAAATTCCATTTGCAGTTTTCTTTGTTTTGTTTTTTCAATTTAAATGTCACAAGTTTTTCACATAATTGTAAAAAAAATGCATTTTGATATTATCATCATAATGTTAATTTGGTCATTGGTTTCTTTGTTGTGGGTGTCTTTCATGGCCATTTTGTTTTTGTTCTCATCTTTATAAGAATGACATAAGTTTTACATTTTTCTTTGTGAAAAGGATGCATTTATCAAATTATGCATTGTGTGTTTGTAATCAAATGGTTTACAACACATTTTGTTAAGTCTTTGTGATTTAAGGTGTGATTAATCTTCAGCACTTTGTTTACAACCTTTGTTAAGTTTCTATCTCCTATGGACTTGATTACTCATTACAATGCACATTGTGAAGATTGATGGGGAGATCAAAAAGTATACCATCATTGGAATGACAAGTGGATTTAAACAACAATTTGTTACCATTGTGAACATGAAAATACAATTTGTAGAGTTGGTCAACGAATAAGTTAATGCTAAGTGAGAAATAACATGGAATGTTCAACTTGTTGAAATCTAGAAAAACTAAGGGCATTGGCACCCACAAGATCACACCTCTCTTACTTGGGCTCTTTTCATCTTCAATGATCCTTGTGTTGTTGTCTAGATCCAAATTCTTCAAAGAATGAATTTCGTCATGTTCCACCCTACAAGACAAACATCTAGTACTAATAGCACAATGAAAGTAGGAAAGGTTTTTTTTTATAAGCCTTCCCATGGCATCACAAACATGAAAAAACATGTTGCCAATAAGAATAACATTGTTTTGGATCAATACAAAACAAAAACAAAAAATAGCATATGAAATTGGAAAAGATAAACAAAAAGGGCAAAAAGGAAGATTGTGGCTCCAAACACAATTATTATGTTTTTCTCTAGCTCGTTTCCTTAGAAGCCAAGTGATCTTAGTCAACAAATGTTCATTGAAGATATGGTATGATTGATTATTAAAGGGTGTCTAAGATTCTTTGTGGATGTTGAAAGCCCAAGGTTGCAACATCTTGTGATGTGGTAGTGTGATAAAATTAAATTTCCATCACATAAGCAACATGACTAAAAGCATATCCCAACTATGTTGGCTAAAGGGATGGAGTAGTCTATGCTCCCAATCATTACACAATGTGCAATAACCATTACTATATTTGACTTCCAGATGTCGATAATTGGATTTGATACGTTTGTGTTTGTCATCAGTTTTATTAATGACAAATGGTTGTTTGGCCACATTACTATAAAATTTTGTAACACTTTTAACACCTTTAAAATAACATTAGGTGAAGAAATGTTGTATCTTATGCACCATTGTAAATTTTTGCACCTTTCAATGGTTCATGTTGATGCACCCCCAAACTCCGTGGTAGATTCAACTACGAGTCTAAATGTGAAAATAACAAAAAGATAAGGAGTTGGGGCACGTTCCTTGGCTCAGAGCACTTTGGGGGTAGAGGGGCATGTTAGAGCTCCGAGATGGGGACTAAAATGAGTGACAATCAATTCAATTACTCATCTGAACCTATACAAACCAAACAACAAGTTGGTTAATACATAGTTGAAGCACTTTTGGTGCATGGACGAACCACGAGCAAACACAAATTCACAAGACTCACCATGGCCCGGACTTAGGGGAAGCCACCACCTTCCCCCTCATAGTATACTCTGTGCTTAGCCATAGGACCAACACCCAAATGTCATTTTGTCTTAGGACTCCCAAGTCCTTAAATTCCCAAAATTGGGACAATTTTGGACTCTCGTAACTTTGGAAGCCCATAACTTTATGTGCAGACCTCTGATTGAGGTGATGTCTACAACAAAGTTGTAGCCCTTGTCGAAATTTTTCCAATGGTATGTGGCACGTCACCTTCACGCAAGGAAATCAGGGCGATTCTTGACTTTTAGTGGTCGGGAGTCAAATTGACAATTTGACTTTCTGCCCTTCTTTTGGCCATAACTTGTGTTTTAATTAATCAAATGGGTCATTCGAGCCCATTTTAGACATCTATGTTGCAAGAGCTTTCCAATGATATAAGGAACTTTTCAATCCAATGAGTTTTGACTCCTACAATCGCCCTCTAAAAATTCAGGAGTACGTTGGGACTCCAACTCCCAAAGTGGGAACTCATTTGGGAGTGTGGAGGTTCATTCACTCACACTCTCTTGCACTCCCAGGAACATAAAATGTGACTCTTGGGCTCACTCTTGGCTCGCACCTTTACAAGCCCTTACCTTGGTCATGAGCTCAAACTTAAGGTTATGACACATGTTTTGAGCATGTAATGTTTAAGGCATGCCAATTTGACATTAATGATATTAAAATTAGATTTGGGATGAAGTAAGTGTGATTAATGTGCAAAATGTTTTGCAAAAAAAAACATGGACAAAAAAACTAGAAAAATGGAAACAAAAATGGGAACTTGTGTGTACGATGGTTAGCTTGAGGCCACCAAAATTGGAGATGCTTGTAAAAACTCAATATGTTGGAATATTCTATGACCATTAACCTTTGCTACAGTTAACAAACTTTTAAACTATAGGCTTATATATTATTAAGATCTATGTGGACATTGACCAAAGTAGTGATAGAAACCTTGAGCCCTATGGTGGAGTAGTGAATTTTGAATTAGACCAAAAGGTATTAGTTGCTCTCAAATGCTTTGTTCATTGTTTTTTCAATATGTAAAGAGTACCACATTCAAATAGATATAAGTACATCTTTGACATGTGGAAATTTTGAACTTGAATTGGAAATTTTGTATGCAAGAATGGGTTTTAAAGTCATCACAATGTTGGAACTTTTTTTGTCATTTGTTACATGTTTCAATGTTATTGCCACACAACATGTGTATACTCCAATTTGATTCTTGGTTTAAAGGGTTTCAATGTGTCATTGGAATATGCTAACAAGGAAAGAACAACAACAATTGTGGAAGAACATGACCAGAAAGTGCTATTGTTTATATTGATGAAAGTTTCAAAGCATTTGGACCTCATGCTCATAGAAAACCTTCTACCTTTGACACCCAATTTTGATGATTCCTTATAGGGAATTGCAATTTTTATTAAGGAAGTTAGCTTCTCCTTGTTGAAAACTAAATTGTGTTTATATCACATAAATATTTATGAATGAAAGTGATGTAAAATCACCATTGCAATGGTGGAAAGATCATTAAAAACAATCTCCTATGGCTGCATTTCTAGTTTGACAACTTTTGGGCATTTCAAGGTCCCAAATTGAAATAATATATATTTTTAGCATTGCAAAAATATTGACTAGTTTGCTATGGTATCAATTGAGAGTGCAAGATTTAGACAAGCTTGTTATGATTTCTAAAAATTGGTTGAGCAATGTGAGACATGTTGCTTTGAAAGATGGAGGAGTTCTTCACTATTGAAGAGGAGTTATTTGATGATTATGATGGAAGAGCTTGAAAAGATTGGATATTTTGAGAATGATGCCCTATAATTGAATGGTGAAGGGCATTTTGGTTTTGAGTTTTCATTATGTACTTGGATTTTGTCATTGCAATGGTTGGTGATGTAATTTGCTATAGAACATAGATGCTCCCAATTTCCAATATGTATTATTCCAATCTAGTATGACATTTGGCACTTGATTGCCTACTCTTTTGATTGGGTTTTGTAAATGTTAGTGATGCAATCTATAATGGAGCAGAAATTATCCCAATTTATGGATGTTTTCTTTTGGCAATTTCCCATGACATGGGACATTTCCATGGGTACTCTAATGGTTGCATTTCAATGAGTACTTTAATGTGGGTTAGGTGTTTGTGATGCATTATGGAACAAAGGTGCTCCTAGTTGACCAAATTATGTGTTTGTGATGCACTTTGCAGTAAAACAAAGGTACTCCTAGCTTATAACATTTTTTTTGGCAATTTGCCATGACCGTTGACATTTTAGTGGCTACTCTTGTGAGTCCTTGCGTGTTGGTGATGCATTCTCTGGTAGAATAGAGTAACGCTTCTAGTTTATGACACCTCTAGTTGATGAAGCCATGACATAATAAGAAAACCCTAAACCTAAACCAACATTCTGACATTCTGTTGTGTCTTACATTAATACCATGATCCATTATAAATATCACCTGGAATTGAACTATTGAACTGTATATTGATACCATTGCGCACACCCATAAACCCAAGTTTATTTATACATACCAGACTGGTATGAACATTTTAAATATCTTTCAATAGCATTACTGGGCTGGTATGTCAAAAATATGAATACCAGAACAACACTGGTTGGTAGTTGGTACCATGGTAAAAATCCCTAAATCCATTTAAATTAATTCTATATAGTACATATATTCCATGATTCCTCTAAATCAGGGTCTCTGAGTTCAAATCTAACATTTTTTGGGCTTAATATGGCCTCTAGAGGCCTCACTCAAAAAGGTCAATCTGCCAACGTGGGTGCTGGTTCAACCTGGCCCCATCACTCCAACATGTGATGCATAAATTGCAATAAGAGCATGCCCAATGGCAGTTCTCTATCAATATTTAGCACATCCAATCTCCACTGTTTAGTTTCTCCCCTAAACCCAGCCATGAACCCGAAAGGACGGATTGTACAAAGTGGATGACCATGTAAGTCTCATCACCTGAGCCAATCATTGTAGTTGGCCAATGAGAAATAGTCATTTATTGTTGAGAAATGGTCATTTCGTACTAGATGTGCACTTGCAAGGCACTACAAACATGTAAACTTTTACCAGCTCAAAGAACATTCACCATGTTTCCCTGTAAATCTTGATTAAGAAATGCTGTAAAAGCATCATCATCACAAGTGGGTGCCCGTGACCTTCGGCCAGTGTGAAGTCCCCCGGTTTCTTTAAACTTGGTTCGTGTTTTAGGTTTTTTTAGAAACTTTTAACTTTTTTATTTTATTATTTTTATGTGTTTTCTATTTTTATTATTATTTTGTGATCATCCAGCCGGACGGACATTTCATCCATCCCCTTAATCGGGACGGACAGTAGCTAAAAGAAAAAAAGCTTCCCCAAAATTCGTCCCATCATCAAGCTGGACGGACATTTCATCCATCCCCTTAATTGGGACGGACAGTAGCTAAAAGTAAAAAAAGGTAGTCTTGGTCAATACAAAAGAAGAAAAAAATTGATTCTGGGCTGTCCAAGGCCTAAATATTTTTTTTCTGGTCTTCCCCTAAATCCGTCCCGTCATCAAGCCGGACGACATTTCATCCATCCCCTTAATTGGGACGGACAGTAGCTAAAAGTAAAAAAAGGTAGTCTTGGTCAATACAAAAAAAAAATAAAAATGATTCTGGGCTGTCCAAGGCCTAAATATTTTTTTTCTGGTCTTCCCCTAAATCCGTCCCGTCATCAAGCCGGA
>Ga0116227_10005378_pt1 | contig 26992 bp, 21 predicted proteins | sample S1TSphgellanicum_FD_89693 | JGI IMG/M metagenome (GOLD analysis project Ga0116227, IMG submission 89693) | Host-associated microbial communities from peat moss isolated from Minnesota, USA - S1T2_Fb - Sphagnum magellanicum MG | ecosystem: Host-associated > Plants > Peat moss > Unclassified...
CTTTGTCTAAAAAAAAACACGGCTCTGTTACTGTGTGGCTGCTCCCACACACATGCACCCCCCACCCCCCCTGCCCCTCCTCCCACTCCCCAGTTCGCCCCCATTGCGCTCGCCCGCCTGCTGTTCTGGTGTATCTCACAGTGTGCGCCTGTGCTCCAATGTGCAGCAGAATACCCGCCGATGTCAGGAGGGAATACGAGGACACCTCTGGTGCAGGAAAACCTTTTATCATTATTACTCGTGCACCCAAAACACTAACTTTGTAGCTGCTGCAGTGTTCCTCTAGTGCCTCATGTCTTTGCTTACAGTAAAAGCTTTTTTCCCACCACCATAGCTGCAAAGCTCCTGTACCAGCTTTTAGAACTCGAACCTCTTTATTTATTTCTCAGAGCTCCAGTCTTCTTCCTTTCAAGTCCGTGAGTGAGTGGGGGTTGTTGGAGAAGAATTTTTGGTAGTTGTAGGCTTTCTATTGTATATGTGTCTCTACATTTCTGTGCGTGTCTAGGGATCTGCATATGGAGAATAGGCTCGAGAATATAACTTGTTAGTTTCCAAGCTGATCAGTATGTTTTTGCAGTCTACAGTTGTGGTGGAGCTGCATGCAGCAGTCTTAGATCACGGTAGTAGTAGTATTGACGAGGTTTGAGCAGGACCAGAAGAAAGGGTACAGCATTGGTGAGTGGGAAGTCTGCTGTTTGTAGCTGATACTGGTAGCTGCTAAGGGTGTTCCCAGAGAGAGAGAGAGATGGTTGTGTTGGGGGTTTTGATCTGAAGTTGCGCGCGTGGGTGACGGCCGGGGAGTTTTGTGAGAAGAGGGAAGGAGGCAGGGCAGCAGGGAGGGAGGGTTTCAGACGGATGAGGCTAGGGGGTGTGACCGTGCAAGTACCTGGGAACGGCACTCTCGGTAGAGGGGGCTTCGGGGAGCTGGGGGGTATGCCCGGTGGCTTGATGGCCCCTCCACGTCCAGTGCTGCCACCGCTAGGAGGGCCGCGGCCGGTGAAGCAGCACCATAGCTCCCCGAGTCTGTCGCTAGCACCTCCAATGGGTCTGATGGAAGGGCAGCGGGAAATCAGTCAGACGGCGGAGAGCGAGCAGCATCAGCAACAGCAGCAGAAGAACAAGGAGGAAGAATACGAGAGTCGGTCGGGAAGTGACAACATGGAGGGTGGCTCAGGGGATGACCAGGACCCAGATGGCCATCCGCCGCGCAAGAAAAGGTACCATCGTCATACTCCGCGTCAGATTCAAGAGATGGAAATGCTGTTCAAAGAATGTCCACACCCTGACGACAAGCAGCGGCAGCATCTAAGTAAAGAGTTGGGATTGGAACCCCGTCAGGTGAAGTTCTGGTTTCAAAATCGACGCACTCAGATGAAGGCACACACGGAACGAGCTGAGAACTCGTTGCTACGTCAGGAGAATGAGAAACTGCGGTCTGAGAATGTTCTCATGCGCGAAGCTTTGAAGAATCCGACTTGTCAGCACTGCGGAGGTCCTGCATCTCTCGGCGAGATGTCGTTGGATGAGCACCGCATCGAAAACGTTCGCTTGAAAGAAGAGCTTGACCGTGTGTCCGCCTTGGCTGCCAAGTACCTCGGTCGACCAATCATGCCGACTCCACACGAGCCCCCTCAGCTCCTCAATGCCCCCCCTCTCTCACTCCCCAGCTCCTCTCTCGACCTCCAAGTAGGAGGAGGCAGCAGCTTTGATCTGCTTCCGACTGCCGCCGGCAGCATGGACATAGTGCAAGGTCCTTCTGTAGCCGACGTTGCTACGCGTCCAGGCGGACTCACTGAAGCAGAGAAGCCGATGGTAGTGGAGCTGGCTGTCACAGCCATGGAAGAGCTCTTGCGCATGGCGCAAGCAAATGAGCCTTTGTGGATGCAAGGTGGTGCCGACGGCAGAGGCAAGGAACAGTTGAACTACGATGAGTATATGCTCCAGTTCCCTAGAGGTATCGGGCTGCGACCTCCCGGTCTGAAGACTGAGGCCACTCGAGAGACAGGGCTGGTGATGAACAGTGGAGGCAGACTGGTGGAAACGCTCATGGACTCGTCTCAGTGGATGGAGATGTTTCCATGCATGGTTTCGCGAGCTCTTACGGTGGATGTGCTCTCCACCGGTGTGAACGGCAACCGCAATGGCGCCTTGCAGCTCATGTATGCGGAACTTCAAGTGCTTTCACCCTTGGTACCCACTCGCGAAATCTATTTCCTTCGCTATTGTAAGCAGCATGCGGAGGGTGTGTGGGCAGTGGTAGACGTGTCTGTTGACAGTCTGCGGGATAACCCTCCTCCGTCTCTCATGCGTTGTCGTCGCCGGCCGTCAGGAATGCTCATCCAAGACACACAAAACGGCTACTGCAAAGTGACAGCAGTGGAGCACATGGAATATGATGACCGAGCTGTGCACCGTATTTACAGAGATCTGGTGAACACGGGGATGGCTTTCGGGGCACAGAGATGGATAGCCATTCTACAGCGTCAGTGCGAGAGTTTGGCCAGTCTACAGGCGACTAACCTGGCAACTAGAGATTTGGGGGGTATTGCCAGCGCCGAAGGACGTCTCAGTATGCTAAAGCTAGCGCAGCGCATGACTAACAATTTTTGCGCAGGAGTGAGTGCTTCAACTGTGCACACGTGGACTACGCTCTCAGGCAGCGGCGATAATGACGTGCGAGTGATGACTCGCAAGAGCGTGGATAACCCAGGTGAGCCTCATGGCATTGTGTTGAGCGCTGCGACATCTATGTGGTTACCTGTAGCACCCCAGCGTGTGTTCGAGTTCTTGCGGGATGAACGTCTGAGGAGCGAGTGGGATATCCTGTCCAACGGAGGTCTAGTAGCCGAAATGGCACACATTGCCAAAGGCCAAGACCCGGGGAACAGTGTCTCACTCTTACGCGTCAATCCTATGAATGCAAGCCAAAGCAACATGCTCATCCTGCAGGAAAGCTGCACTGATGTCTCAGGCGCGCTTGTCATCTATGCGCCGGTTGACATACCAGCCATGAACCTAGTGTTACGAGGTGGCGATCCAGCTTACGTTGCACTCCTTCCATCAGGTTTCGCCATTCTACCTGACGGACCAGCAGAAAACCGAAGAGCAGCGGCGACGATGATATCACACGACAACAACAACAGCGACAACAACAGCCCACGCACGACTGGTGGTTCCCTGCTCACAGTCGCTTTCCAAATACTAGTGAGCACCGTCCCATCTGCCAGACTCTCCCTGGAGTCCGTAGCCACTGTGAACAGCCTCATCTCCTGCACTGTACAACGCATCAAAGCAGCTCTCCACTGCGAAGATGCATGATGATATCATCCTCCGATGGATGGATAAATGAATGTGTGAGATCTCTCGCAAGAACAACAACAGACAACACAGACCTTTTGCTGCTGGGGTGATTTGAGGAGCCTTCAAGATTGTGTGTGCACTCACATTGAGCGTGATCTTGAGTGCTCCTCAGGAGGAAAGAAAAAAGGCCTTGAGATCTATTTCTCTCTCTTCCCTCTCCCTCATCTCTCTCTCTCTCTCTCTCTCAATTCTTTCACTCTCTCACTCTCAATTCTCTCTCGCTCTCTCTTTCCTTCATCACAAGTAACAATAACTGCCCAATTTTTTAGTGGCATCATCTTCTTCAGGCCATTTTTATTCGTTGGCAACGATTTACGGATCAAAAAAGATTTGACAAAACAAGGCTAAGAAAATGGGGGTGTGGGGAGTGCAGTCAAGAGCGAACCACCACTGATGGCCCTTGCTGCGTGGTAAAGTGGAAGTGCACACATTTGTGTTTTGTGTAGGTTTTCTCCAGCAAGATACAGAGAAGCTGCTGCTGCTGCCCTGTGTATTTGTCTCAGGCAGGCAGGCAGACAGCTCGTTAGCTTGCTTGGTAAACCTGCACACTTTGGTGTTTCCTTTTTCTCTCTTTGTGTGCACCTGTTTCACCACTCGGCAAGGGTAGTGGTTCGGGTATTGACTACCTTCCAATCCCCAACCTTCTACTATTTGTTCAAGCTCTTTGAATCAGGGTTTTCTTTTCTTTCTAAAACCCATTCTCCCTTCCTCTCAGGAATCATTTGCATAATGCGGTGGTACTACTCGTGCAGAAATGTTTTTGGCTCTGTGAATCGGTTTAAGCTCTCTCTCACCTGTCTCATTTTTGCTGTTCTTCAAGAATAACTCTGATCATTCTGTTTACGCTCCTCCACATTTGCTGTTCCTTCAAGATTAACTCCGATCATTCTGTTTAAGCTCCACATTTGCTGTTCCTGTAAGATTAACTCTGAGCATTCTGTTTAAGCTACTTCAGATTTGTGGTTACTGCAAGAACTCTGATTGATCAGTTGAAGCTACCTCACATTTGCTGTAATTGCAAGACTCTGATCATTCAGTTTCAATTCCCTCACGTCTACTGTTAGTGCAAATCCCCTGATCATTCAGTTTCTGCTCAATTACATTGGCTGTTACCGCAAAAAAGTTTGCACATTCAGTTTCAGATCCCTCGCCGTCGGATTTGCTTCAACTGCAAGACACTAATCATTCAGTTTCAGCTACCTCACATGTGCTTTGCTGCGAAGACTCTGATCCAATTTCAGTTTCAGCTGCTCATATTTGGCTTTTGCTGCAAAAACTCTGATCATTGAGCTTCAGTCTCTCACATCATGTTTGCGGTCAGTGTATAACAGTCAAGGGCGACTTTAGACTAGGCTCCAAGATCCAGGGACCAATGAGTTCAAGCAATCTTATTGGTTGAAAGCTTTAAATTGGTCCCAAGGCATTCCAAGACCGAAAAGTGGCAAATTGAGGTTAAACCTACATGGCACCTGTTTTGGAGGGAAAATCAATTAATTCAACTAAAAGACAGTGCTAAAAGGAGAGCTCCTGATTTGAAGAACCAAGAATCAGGCTAGGGACCAAGGTACACTCCAACTCAAGAATTCAATTTGCTTCAAATCGGTCCAAATTGGACCCTGGACCCTCATCCAAAGTGGGTCTAAGTATTGTACTAATGCTCAGTGGATCTCATTGTTCAATTGCAAATAAAGGAAAACAAGTAAAATGCTCCTCCTCAAGCAAATTGATTACAAAAGAAAATAATAATCGACCATCAAGATCATATTGAAATATGTGCATGAATAAAGAGATTGTCTTGACAAGTGAATGACATGGAGCCTGTGCAAGATACAAAATATATCTCCTATAACTTACCCATGAAACAGTACCAAATCTTTTAGCCAATAGTTTCACTAGCTTTCAGAATAGCAAACTCACGCCCAGGTTGACATAGTTATGGAAAGGAGAATAACCCCACACATTTGCATAAGATGATTACATAAGGACTTTTCACAAATCTTGAGAAGATGAAATGGAATCCACAAAGGCTGCCAATGCAGACCCAGGATTTTCAGAAGGAATATGAACATGTGTTCAAACATTTGAACCCTTGATGGTTGAGTATTAGAAATGGCACTAACCCCCACCTGGTTCCTGTTCCAGTTCTTTCATAACAGTGGTTTGCAAAAGTAAAATGAACTGCTTCTGGATATAGTCATTGTTCTCAAAAATCAAAGAACTTGTTCTCATACATAACCCTGGTTTAAAAAATCAAAGAACCTTTTACGAGACTATAGGTTCTTTGAGGAGGAGGCGTTGTGAGATTTCGAGAGCTTCTGGGCGGTGGTGAGGGCACGTCAGTTCTCTTTATTTCATGTCCCAAAAACCTCTGGTTCTTTGAGGCTTAAATAATGAGAACCCAAGGTTCTTTGATTCTGAATTTTTTAAAAACTGGATCAAGAGGTTCTTTGATTCAATTTTTTTCCAAAAACACTGGAACCCGAGGTACCAGAGAAATCAATTGACCACCCAACTCTGGTATGAAGGAAGAAAAACAACAGTCTTCCATACGGAACAAAATATTTGTCAGCAAATGCTTGTTGTTGAAAACACCAATGCGAAAAGTTATAGGTCCAAATATTGGAGAACTCAAATGTGGTCATGAGTTCTGGAGCCAATTATGGGATGTGTAAGACTGCCGTCTACTGTCATGGGCTGTTATTTTAATTCCCTAGGCAGATAAGAACCAAATGGTCTAAGTGGGCACAGTATCTCTTTCATGTTCTGAGTTGGCCAATTCTGATTACAAAAGTATAATCTTGTAATGGTCCATTTTTTCATACATGTTCAGAAATTCCAGAATAATCCATGCAACCTTGGTTCCGTACTGGAATGGGCTTAGCCTGGCCAATTCTAGTGGGTATGACAATGGTCTTGCCCTGGCCAAAGTGAACTAGCGCCTACCTGCGCATCATCAGGATGGTGTATGGACAGGAAACAAATACATTCATTGTATTCCTGTTCCATTGCTAACCGTGATAGTTAGCTATGTACTAGTACTAACCATCCACATCCATGAACCTATCTATTAGCCACCAAGTGCCTAACCCTACTTACCTACATAGTAACCACGTAAAATTCCCTACCTACTCATCTATACTACTACCTAAGTAGGGTAAGGGGAAAGTAGGATGGTTTGCAAGAAAGATTAACAAGGTGGATTCCACATTGATAACTCAGTTGTCATTCATATTCGACTGTGTCATAACAGGTTTTCAATGGATGGTGCACCGGGCGGTGCTGGGTCGTATGTCCCTCACCTCCAAGTTCAATCCTTGTGATACCTGCCAAAACAGGCTGGGCTGAGCTCATTTCAGGGTATGTAAAGCTTCTTCGATTCCAAACCATCATCCCTTTACATTCATACATAGTATACACATGTACCGCACCATTGCTACCTTCCTCCAAATTGTACAGGCAAACGAACATAGTACCAGACAAACACAAAGTCAACCTGTGTAACAAAGTGTACAAGAAGGCCTCTTCTCAAGGCCATCACTCAGATCGAGGCTACCGCAAAGTCAACTTTGTGGTAACAAAATGTACAAGAGGGCCTCTTCTCGAGGCCCTTGATCCAACCCTCACTTGGATCGAGGACATGGGACCATATCCCTTGCTTAAGAACCTGATGGGGTTCTTGAGATTACAGTCTCTCATGCAAAAATTAAAGCACTTGATGCCCAAATGATAAAATATTGGTTAATGAAAGACAAGACCAATGTTGGTTAATGAAAGACAAGACCAATATTGGTTAATGAAATATAAGATCACTGTTGGCCAGGTCTGGGTCCAAGTCTTAGGAGTAGGCCTGGTGGTTCTAGGAGGGGTGAAGATCAGTGTTGTCCGGATATTGAAAATGTTGCTGTTTATTCAGTACCATCCGGATCCAGGTACCAAATAACCGACCTGTCAAATACGGATATTTGAAATAATCGGTCTCTAGCCTACCCACCAAGGTATTGGATTTTTTGATACCTGGAAACAACCTTTTGGCCGGATATTGATTTGAGAAATATTAATAACCTACTTGTATAATGGTGTATAAAATCAAAATATTCATTCAATTTTTCATCCAACCCAGGTATATTTAAACCCTAAACCCCAAACCTGGGTTATTCATTCAATTTTTTTCATCCAACTTTTTCATAATTTTTTTTTTTCATTCATTTAGGGTTTCCCTTTGCTCTAAACCTAAATCCCCACTTAATTCTAAACAGTCAATTATTCACAAAGGCATGCTTGCTTTTCTGATGTGCACTTTGCTGTTCCAAGTTCCAACCTTTTCACTTTTGGCAATGGATTTCTGTTCACCAACTTTGCTTCTTCAATTGTTGGCACCTTCAATACTTGAATGCAATGCATCATTCAATTGTTGATAGTACAAATCTAGAAAAGCAAAGGAGCAAATCAAATTTGGTTGAATTTAGAGGAGGTATGCAAAGAGCCTTCAATGATGCCTCAAATTCTCAAGTGTCTATGTTCATCAAACATTTCAGGAAAGTGGGGGACACCTTTCTTGTGGTGTAAATATCTATGGTGTGTGCACAAATGCTATTTTCAAATTTACTTTCCATTTTCAATTTTTAGTTATTGCATGTGTTTAACAATCCTATGTTTTTTGCATTTCAAACATTTGGGCTCCCAAAGAGGAGTGTCTACATTTGTGTCTCAGTCTTGTGAATCCATTTGAGGTCATTATTTTCTACATCAAGTATTTCTGCAAATTCATTCATTGTTTTGGGTTTGTATCAAAAGCCACACTATAAAGTCTATTTCTATTTTATTTCAAAAAAAGATTTAGCAAAAATCATAAGCTAATTTTTCTTTCAGTATTCAATCCTCTTTTGCATTTGGAATCTTGAATCTTTTAGGCCAAAGTACTACAAATGGCAAACATTAAGGTATTTCATATGGGCATGGATGTTAATCAAAATTTTGATTATGAAGTTGGGGATGATTTGGCATTGGAATTGCCTAATGATTAGGCCCAATGGTTGGTTCAATTTCAATGCCTATCACACCAACTCTTTCTAAAAGCTTTATAACCCCAAGCAACCTAGACTTCGATGTAGTAGTTATATGGGAGTTATTTAAAGCTCGATTTCAAATCTTTCTCCTTGTATGGCTTAACTCTTTGTCTACTTATGCCATGTTGGCGATAGTGGTTGTTATTTGGATAGGTGAAACTAGGAGCTATGATTTCAGGGGACTTGTAGACAATTAGTGCAACAAGCTTGCTTACACTATCAGGCATTGTCTAACATACAAGTGAATACATCCTCCTTTCATGAAATGCTTAAAATGCAAATGATCTTCCCATTGCCAACAATCCATGGGCTGAAATAATGTTTTGCATATGTTGCCATCTTTCTTTCATGACAATATTCACCTTAAAGCTTTAGATTCAAATGTTGCATCCACTTTTAATTGGGCCATCATTGTCCCTCTTGAATTTTATGTGTTAATGTTGAAATTGTTATTACTTCAAGTCATCCTTTAGCCATTCCTCTTGACAATGTTGATGAAAGTGCAATACAAAGGGGTTGTTGCTATGGTATAGAACACTTTTTGAAAACTACATCAGGTTTCATTTAGTTTTGCAATTGGCATAGTTCATGTTTGGGATCCTTAGGCATGAATTCATGCAACAAAATTTACAAGATTCTTTTGGATGATTTTGTGTTTGTCTCCAATACAAGGTGGTGATTCCAATGTTTCTCTTCAAAATTGAACTTGATGTCTCTTGTGCAGGTTAGTGAGTGTACATCAAAGTTATTGAGATGAATGCTTACACATGAGGAGATTGTGTTTTTTGACTACTCTTTCTGTTTAGATCTACCACAACCAAAGGTTCAACATCATTATGATTGAAATATTAACTAGTGCACTACTTTGTAAACCTATTATCCTTTTGAATTTTTTTAAAAAAAATTGTGAGGAGCAACAAGGAGGAATTGATGCAAGTAATGTATGCAATGTTTTGATTTGCATTGTAATGGTGATCAAGTGTAAGTCATACCCATGTAGAATTTTTAACCTTAATAACCAACCTTGATGCAATATTTGAAGGTTCTCAATTAAGTTATGAAAAAATCACCCTATATGCATAACCGGATTGGGCGGTTCTAAGTATGTTATTGCAAAAACCAACCCTTATGCATATCTGGCAGTTATTAATTCATTAAAAAAAAGAATATTGATATCCTAGTGTGCTGGCCATTCCAAAATATTAATACCAGGTTGGTCCAAAAAATATAGAAAAAAAAAATTCTAATACCCTGTGTGTAAGTCAAATTTCAAAATTTTATAAGAACTGCTCCCACCTGATGTTGAATAAAACCAATATCTGGCCAACACTGTTCACAAGACCCATCAGCTCTTCACAAGAATCAGCCTGACAGTTCTAGGGGGGTTGAAGACCTGGTCCAAAACTGGATCCATGGTTTCTTAAACAAATTTACTTAGGTGTGGGTTTTAGGGTATGTTAGGTTTTTAGATATAGCTAGGTCTTAGGGTTTAGGGTGATGTGCTATGTTTATGGATTCAAGAGTGTTGGTTTAGTTGTCCAATTAAATATTAATTAGGTTAATCTTAAGTTAGATTTGTGTAATTAAGTGTGTTTAGTTTGTAACTAATATAAGTGTGAAATGAGTTCAAAATATTTCATACAAGACAAAAATAAATAAAAAATGTTGTGTGATTTGAAATCTCAAAACATACAAGGTGCGTTGTTGCAAGTTTTCTGTGTTTTTATTCAAGTTTTGTTTGTGCATGTATGAATTTTGTTTGTGTTTTGAGTTTGAATTTCTCTAAGTTTTGTAAGTGAGTAGATTTTTTGAATCATCAAAATTTTAATTTAGTTTTGATGTGTTGCAACTAGTTTAAACAATGTTTTGTTTTGAGTTGTGTGTTTTGCATGAGATTTTGTGTCTCAAATGCTATGAAAATGTCATTGTGCTTCAATGTGCTTGTGATTTTGAGTTCATTTTTGTGTAAGCACTAAAAACTTTTGCAACTAAAGGGACATTGTTAATTTGGTTGAATCAAAGAAGCTTGCTGGATGATTTTGATATTTTTGAGTTTGATTTTTATTTAAAACTCCTTTGAAAATGAAACCCAAATAAAACTTGGGTACTTGGAGTTTGACATTTGAAAAGTAAAATAAAATATGCCACCACCACCGTCTCTGAAACCTTGAACTCCCAGTAGTCCTTCATCTGCAGCAACATCAGATAGTGCCAGGCCAAGCAGCAGCAAAGGCAGATAGTTTGTAGGTGGTTCATAGGCCAAAGGTGGTTCGTAGGTGGCTCAAAGGCAACATTGTACCCACTTTGCATTGCCATCAAAAAATGGGCACAAGAGCCGCTCTTTTGCAAGGCATTATTTTCGTTGCTGCCCTGCCCATCCCAAAAGGGATTTGGAGGTAGTGCAGAGGGGTGGCGGTGGGAGAGAACTTAGATGTGGGTCGACCTCGGATTCTCGCGAGGAATTTGCAATCGGGTCGACTTCTTTCTGCTGGCTATGTAAATTGCTAAAATGATGTGATTTTCGATAGCTATAATTCGACCAAATTTAAGAAAAATAGCCAAAAATATAGGAGGATGTCTAAACAATTTTACTTTCACATTTAACTCGTAGCCGAGTTGGGCTAAATATACCTCTGGATCATCGGCACTTTGGCTCCAACACAAAATTGACCCCAAAAAAACACTTCTCCGGAGGGATTTGCATTATAGGGTCTATTGCGAATGCTCTTCTTGTGTAGTGCATCTTGCGGAGCGACAGCAATTGCCAGGGGATTCTGAGAAGCGGCAATGTCGTCTTCTTCTTCATCAGGGCAGCAAGTGCAATTGCCGTGTGCAGGATGCAACTCTTCTCGAGACCACAAAAGCGGCAGCTCCAGCACCATATGGAGAAAAGGGAGGTCAACCGGAAGAAGCTTGTGCTACGTGTCTGTGTGTACAACTTTTGCAAGAGCGCACGGGATGGAAACAAAGGCGGCACTCAACAGAGGTCAAGGCAATTGCAAGCTTTCTAGTGTTGTCCCTCTCTCTCTATCTACTGGCTTCTTCTCCTAGTACTTGTGTTTCGTTTGCCGAAAAATCTTGACCTCTCTTGTGATACATATAGTGATACCTTCCGAAGACTGGCCACAATCTATACAAGATGCAATAACTCGTCGCGGCTTCTATGTGATAAAAGTACATGATTTGACTGGAAGTTTTTCTGCAGTTCCTGGACGTGAGAGAGAGAAACTGTGGCGGCAGTTCTTTTCTTCACAATGGTGGGATCAAAGAGCAGAGAAGGTAATTGACCATCAATCCTGTCAGAGAGTTTACATATCAATGGAACCATTGCTCTTGTTGGTCTCAATCTTGCTGCTCTCTCCTTTGGTTGCTATCCTGCCATGGTCTGTACTTTGGCAGAAATGTTTTTCAGATCCTTGAACTGGTGAGACAGTAGTAGCAGGCAGCGGAAGGTAAGAGAAAATGCAGTATTCTATGAAAAAATTCTCTCGATTATAGAGAAGGTCAGTGCAGTTTTTTCTTTTCGTATCATAGCCTTTATGCCTGGGACGTGGAGAATGCATAGCTGATCAGCTTAAGCTCGGTTTCTGATTGTAGGAAAATGGAAGGTACCCAGATTTCGAACATGAGAAGACACAGTAAGCACTCTGGGTGCAGGACCGAAAAAACCCACCATGGGTGGCAACAGAGATGGCTGCAATGGCACCAGGCACAGTGCAAGAATAAGAAGCTAACAAAATATGTTAAGAAGGTGATGCAGGTTTTCCAACAAACGCAACAAAAAGGAATGAGTCCTGACAAATTCACTTTAGTTCAGGTGATTAATGCATGTGCTAGTGTAAGATCACTCGAAGGTGACAGATTGTTGAAAGTGGTTTTGAGTCCGATGTCTTTGTGGGGAATTGCTTGGTTGACATGTATGCAAAATGTGGGAGCATTGAGGATGCTTGGAGAGTGTTCAACAAGATGCCATCTCAAAATGTGGTTACTTGGACCACCATGATATTGGGAATGTGAAATGCCGGCAAGGGCAAAAGGCACTGTAACTATTTCAACAAATGCAATAGGAAGGTCCTCAACCAAAACCAAACACTTTTACCTTTGTGGGGGTGCTGAATCCATGTGCCAGAGTACTTGCACTTGAAGAGGGCAGGTGTGCTCATGAGCAGATCATTGAAGGCGGATAGGATTCAGATATCTTTGTGGGAAGTAGCTTGGTTGAGATGTATACAAAATGTGAGAGCATGGAGGATGTTGTAGAGTGTTCAACAAGATTCTATCTAGAATTGTGTTCACTTGGAATGCCATACTTACAGGATGTACCATGCATGGGCATGGCAGGGCAGCTCTTGAACATTTTGATGGGATGTGTGAAGAAGGTGTACAGCCAAATGATGTGACTTTTGTGCGTCTTCTGTCAGCTTGTAGTCATGCAGGTTTGGTAGATGAAGGCATGCGGTGCTATGCTTCAATGATGGCAGATTACAGGATTTCTGCAAAATTGGAACATTACATCTGCATGGTTTACCTTTTTGGCTGTGCTGGCGATCTAGAGAGCATATCTGGGTTTTTCTCTTTTCACACTAGGCTGGTACTGCCTCAGCTCATACCAGAGGGGTGGGGTCCTTGCCACCAGTACCAGTCTTGATACCAAGACACGGGCCTACATACCAAACCAACACTGGTATATTCAGAGGCTTAAAGTCGGCAAGCACTTGGAGAAAATCTGTAGTGTATTTGGAGGGCACCTTATATTCATCAATTTTCCTCCTAGAAAATGGGAGGGACATTATGCCTACTGCTAGTAATAGTGGGAGGGTTCTTTCACCTTTAAGCATTTAAGCAGGCATAATTTCTCTCCCACTATTGAGGAGTAGGCATAATATCCCTCCCACTCCTATGCCTAGTGATTTATGTAGGTTTGGTTCATGATAAATTTTGCCTCGGGCTTTATGATAGGTAAACCGCATGGGTGGGGTACATTCCCAAAATCCGGGGCTGGACTCCACTATCACCTCGTCCTAGGCCCCTTAATTTGAGAATGTCCCCATCCAAGGGCTTTACCGTACACTTGAGGAGCCCTCTAGATACGGATACACTATGAAATTTGTCGGCGTGCCGAGAAAAGGTCACCAAAGTATGGACCCACAATCTAAGGATAGCTGGGAGAGGGCATTACGGAAGCATCTAACCGAATTCATTTTCCTTGTCATTTTTCTTCGCTTACACACATTGTGCACGACCTTTATGACTGGAGAAAAAAGTCACCAAAGCATGGACCGTCATTTTATCTGAGGAAAGTTGCAAGAGGACATCACGGAAGTATCTAACCAAGCTCATGTTTCTTGTCATTTTTCTTCTCTTACACACTGTGTGCACTACCTTTATGACCGGAGAAAAAAGTCACCAAAGCATGGACCGACATTTTACCTGAGGAAAGTTGGGAGAGGACATCACGAAAGCAGCTAACCACTTGCTCATTTTCCTTGTCGTTTTTCTCGGTGTGCACGACGGAACAAGGACCACTTGCATCCATTCTCTAAAGGTATGACCTCCGTGTTGCGCTGGTCTTGCATAAGTACATTTTCACGTTCAGTTCTTGAAGGAGGGGCCTGCTACAAATCTCTATCAAGGTTGGCTATCTGCTGGAAATAATTTGGAAGTTTAACTGGCTCATTCCGACGACAAGACTGTCTGTCATCCGACTGCCAACTTTTACTTCAACTTCGCAGAACTTGCGAGTGTGTGTGTGTGTCTTTCGCGCATTAGTACCGCTCTTATGCGGAACTTGTTTATGTCTTATGACACCAAAAATAGGCTGGCGTTCCTTTGAAACTACAACAGTTTCCATCACTGAGACAGTGAAGTTTTTGTACTGACTCAGATATGCACCAGGGAGGAGCGTGCGGTGAATTCCTGTGGAAGATTGGTTCACTCGGTGCTATTGTTCACAGATTTGCTCACATGCGTACATCCAGAGGGCTAGATAACTCAACGCCAACTGCAACACTTTCTTTGATTTTACAAAACTTGCAGGTATGTGTCTCGCAAACTTGGACGTCTCTCATCCCGAATACAATGTGCCAAATGCAACGTCAAAACTAACTTTGTGTTCCTGAAAACCTGTGACTATATCTGGATTGGAAGGAGTGGAGTTTAATTAGTGATTCTAGTGAATGATTACAACATCAGAAGTTAAAGATGTTCTCCAGAGGGTCCAAACTTCTAATTCTGTATTACTAGGGACCCCTAATACAGAATTGAAATGCATGTATTTAAGAGACAACCACTCAATTCAGCAGATAGAGTATGTGCAACATTAATACTTGTTGAAAGACCTAGAGTTTTAAATGAGCTCTAGAACTAAGGCATCTCAGGAGACTATTTTGGAAACTCATTTCCACACACACTCTATAAAGATAGTTCTAGAAAAGGATGGCTCTGTAAATGCCTATTCCTTGCATATTGGACCTCTGGCCTACTTCCCAGCAAGGCAAACGAGGGATGGGCACGGATGTTTCAACAATTAGTGGGATGGTTACAGCAGATATGATGACACCCATGAATATGGCCAAAATCCCTGTGACATAATAATCAAAGTTCTACAAGGGTAATTGTAGAGCAATGATTGGTTGCATTGTTGTGATTGGTCAATAGTCTGGATCCTTGAAAGCCGTGGGCAGAGTACATACCACAAGTGACGTTTACAATACAATGCAAGCAATCCAAGCTGAATGGTAGAATTGCCAAGTGGTGGAACACTTTGTGTTCATGTTTTGTAGATTGTTGCCATACATGGTAATTAACATGCTCATAATGCACGAACACCAAGAATTTGAAGGTGGTGATAATCTCAGAGACTATGCGAGAGACTGAATTGTGGTTGACAAGTAACAAAGGAAGAAAACAAACCTTTCCCAGAGGTGAAGCAGAAGATTCCAAGGCATCTGTCTCCTAAGGTCGATGCAGCAGGCATGTCCATGGAGGAGGATCTAACATTGACTAAGTGTTGTTTTCCAACAGCATAAGTAATGAGTTCCTCATGTAGAATGGTTATTAGATGTTGAGGAAAGAGGAAACCATGTGAAATTAGTGGACTCATTTTTAAGCTCAATTATTTGTATCACTTTTGATTTAGTTCTTTTCATGGCCATCAATGGCAACCAAACCTTTTGTTGCAGTAGATTTCTGCAAGAAAATCATAGGACGATGCTCTAAATTAGCAGAGAAGAAGACTTATTTGCTAATCAATGGCCAACAATGTATTCCCCCCTCCAATAAGCTTTTAGAGACTAATTTAGATACATTGGAAAGAGTCCAGCATAAGCTATTGGATAAACCAATTCATTCTCCACATGTGGGCCCAACAATCCAGGAGCTCATCCACATACTAGTGAGAGCTCATGAGATATTATCAGAAATTGGACTTGTGGTGATGAAGGGACGGAATTGGCTCTCCAGCAAGATGGAAATTCAAAGGAAACTTTTGTTGAAATTTTGTATGACGTGCAATGGTGCAAGTCAGTACTATGGGCTATCCTCTTCAAGTGGGCAGGCCAAGACAGCTAAGTTTTTGAGCCAGAGAATTATGACAAGAAGTTGAGTGTAGATGACTTTCAAGCCCTGGATACTTAATATACTGCAAAGCACTCTGAGAAAATTCCTAGTGTACTTGGAGGGTACCTTATATCCATGAAAAGAGGAGGGATATTATTCCTACTCCTTAAGAGTGGGAGGGAAATTATACCTACTTTTAAGTGTCAGATCCATCTGCTCTCAAGGAGTAAGTGTAAGAACCTTCCCCCTCGTAAGTTATTCATGATAACTTGTGACTCACGCTTCACAACGGGTCAAGCCCATGGGTGGGGACATTCCTAAAAGGGGGGTTTGGGCTCAGTTATCACCTCATTCTAGGCCCCCTTATTTTGAAGATTCCCCCACCCTGGGACTTAGCGCTACACTTGTTTATAACAAACCCCTTCAAGCCTCGAGGATGGTCCACCATAATCAGCTCACAACAGTGGCACCTAGCACTACATCTATGGGTCAGATCAAAATCACATCTGGATAAAAAAATTGGGCTTTCGATTCTATATCCAATGTCAACATTTGATCCATGATTTGATGGTTCTAAGGTTGTGTAGAGTTAGTTTTGCAAGCTGGGTGCTTGGTTTCAAGTGTTGAACCCTTATGTCAAGGGACAATCTCTCATCACTCTACTTTCTTGATGGCAGCCTGGGCAGTGGCCCCAGAAGGCAAGGGGTCAGAGACTAGAGGCCACTTCTGGGTTTTTTGTTTGCCAGTTTGTAGCCACATGTTTGGTTGCTGGGGTAGGGTTTGTCCCTTGGAGGTGGGCTTTACATGATTTGTGTTATGAGCATCAACCCAATAGCCCAATTGGTTGGGATTTTTAGCTACCCAACAAGTGATAGTGTATTCAATTCACCAGGTCAGGACACGCTAGATATTCCATACATGTTGGCCTGCCCACTTCTGTTACAGGTCACCAAGGCACTCTAATATAAAAGATATAACTTCATGAAACGTGTAGGCATTTGCCAACATGATTTTAACACCTTTTCCCACTGGTCACCAAGACTCACAAGTCTTTGTGTGGCATAATCAATGGGTGGCCAAGCAGCAGAGCCTTTCAGCGATCCAGAGAATGATCAGCCACTTCTCAATGGCCAACTGCTAGATGCAGAACTTGAAAGATTTGATATTGACAGTCAGCTGCCCACACCTTTGCCTGAAGAATCTGCCTCTTTCAGCATTGAAGGTGAGATGTTTGTATTTGTGCACTACATGAGATTATTTTGTGGCCAGGCAATCTACAAGGGTAAAGATAAGTGAGAGATAAAAGCTGGTTTTATTGTCTTGTCAGTCTTGTGTATTCTTCATCTCTTAATTTAAGACTGAAATCCTTGGTAATATGAGGCTATCGTGAGTATAGACACTTGGTACCCTCTTTCATAAGGATAGGTCTGCTTCATATTGAGGTTCTAATTTATATACATGTGTTCATGCAGGCAGTCAACATGATCTGTACAGTATATACTATAATCGTATTTTTTAGTTAATTTCAGACTTTTGAAAAGTTCAGAAATAACAGATGACCATTTTGAAAATTAAAAATTTGAATAGAAACTTTGATTTGGGGCCATCATATAATCCAACAATAAATGTTGTAAGGTTTGGTCTCATTAAATGATCCAATAAATAGATAAAGATCTATTTGGTATGAGTCCTGGACTAAACTTTATACTATATACTATACTATACTATCTCTATCTCTAGATATCAGTTGCTCTACTACAGTCATTTCTTTTTGGTGTAACATATACAGGTGATGTTTCTGTATGTTGCCTGATTCTTCCCATGGTCATAACTATCTTTCCCTCCAGTTACAATTTCACGCATCCAACATCATGACTGTTGAAGGCTTGTTCCAATATGGCATAGATCAATGGAGATATTTTTAAGAAATGCATGGAGACGCAATGCACAAGTTGAGCCGAAGGGAAGAAGAGATATTTTGTATGGGGTACATTTACCACCGCAAAGAGTTTGGCATATCCATGTTTACCGGGCTGTCAACTTGCACAATCTTAGGTATGAAATTGTGTGTTGTCACTTTGGCCAACTACTGGAATGACGGGAGATTGTTAGTCGCAGATTGCGATATCTGTAGGCGAAATAAGACAGTGCATCATCAAAATCCATTATGGTAGAACAATTAGCCTTACATTTCAGGTTGCTCAGTAAGCTCTTCTTCTGATCCTTGTCCTTCCATAATGCTAAGTAGGTCCATGGTTTCTGTGGAGAGTTCAGCATGTTCCATCACTTTTGCCGTGTACACATCTCAGATATATATCCTTGTAGTTTTTACACCAGCATTTCAGAGGGGCAGATGTTCACTGCTTATTGTGATTTTCCTTGTGTCTTTATCTTGAATTGGATATCAAATTGGCATGTCGTATATCTACAGTAGACATCTCATTATCAAACTTGCCAGTAAACACTCGATGAACTGTCCACATGAACAGTGAAGCAAGTGCTTACAGGCAAGACTAACCAAGAAACATCATTACATCATGACGCATGCAAGAAATTTTCTTGTAGTTTGGAAGCAGAAATGATACACTCATAGAAGGTGATGTTTCAACAATCCACTTTGTAGGATTCTAAATTTATGTTGCATAAAACTGGAGTGCAAACATTATGCTGTCCTTGTTAAATACAACTGCAAATGCCTTAGCTGCATGGCCAGAAAACCTGAGTATGAACCAAGGTTTCTTCATGTCTCCTCCCACCACCTACAGAGGGAACTTATTGCAACGTCAAGAGGGTAATCTGACTGTTGTTTTTCTGATGCTGACCAATTTAAGAGACCTGCATAGATTACAGTGGATAGACTTCTTAGTGCAAGAATACGGGGGGGATGAACAGATTTAACATAATTTATTTTACTACAAAGCCATTGATGCAAGTTACAGTGGCGCTGGTGAGGAAACCCAAGGTTTCAGATCATCAAGCACATATCATCTTCAACTGCAAGCCAGGTCCAATTCTCTGCTTCAAGTAATATATGTCACCCCTTGATGTCAATAAGAATATGCCCGTTTGATGTAATTGGTGATGAAGTTGTATGCATTTGTTGCCCCTATTGAATGCATATGTGATGTTGTGAATTTCTTGGAGTGTTCAGCATTACCATCTAAGGTGACATTGGAAAGTCATTTTGATACCAGGAATGATACTACTACCTTGTATATTTTTTTCCAGGCGTGATGTTTTTGCAGAGGATCTGTTGTGGAGCGGGGTACTGTGAGTTTAATGCTAGAGAACATGCTTTGAGAGACATGGAGATACTAGTGGTCTGGGAAGATGATTGCTGTTCTTGAGTGTGTGGTGAGAAGAGACATCATAGAATGTTTGGTAACAAGGAATGAAGCTAGGGAAGGGAAGAAGATTCAAAACAAGTGATGTCAGTAGTAAGGTTTCATGTGGGACCCGTGGGTTTGAATGAATGAAAGTTGTTTTGTTTGATAGCACAGTGTGTGCAGAGAAAGAGTGTGGGATAGTTATGAAGGATACCTGAAGAAGGTACTGATGACATAATGGCTGTGGCCCATTGGTAACACCTGCCATCGTTTACTTATACACCCCTCATCACTCAATTGCATAGAAGTAAAGGAGGATTCAAGGTGAATGGATGCTATGGTGAGGAGATATTTGTTAGGATCTTCTGGCTGCTGGTTAAACACATTCCACAATAATGATGGTGCCCAAAGAAGAAAATTGTTTGCATGGTGCACAACGTCACTTTAAGTTTGCTTTCTTACAGCAAATTAAGTTATAACACTGTAATGTAGATTAGAATTTGCACCCTGAACATCATCTATCATTGCCATTACCCACAACTCATGATAAAGTCTAAATTCAAGCGTCATCACATACCTGGCTAGGAAGTCTGTGTTTTGTGCTGTGATGAAACCGATGACCGCGTTGGAGACAGGTATGGCATGAATCCCATGTTGAAACTTTGCTTTTGCACTGGGGCTAGCTCCTAGATTTACAATGCCACTCACAAACATGGTGTTGCACCTTTGGTGGTATTACTAACTACGTAAACAACATCCCATGCAGGCTGCTGTGTGAACAGATTATATTCACCCGTATTGTGGAAACTCCCTCACCTGTTTGCTTCAACCCCACGTTTGCAACGTCACCCAGTGTTGGTCTCTTTTGTAAACAAGAGATGGTTTGGAGTTTGGGTTGGAAATGGTTAATTGTCGACTCACTAGCCATGCCCACCAAGCAAGTTGCAAACAACTGATAGTGTGACATTGTAAATCTAAGAGCAGGTACCAGTGCAAAGTTTTCCCAGCCAGTTTTCCCTCCATTAATTCTCCTGGATTTTGTTCCTGGGTGGCCATATTATTCCAGGAAAGAGCTTGCTTCAGATTCTCTCAGTTGGGAGAAGGATAGTGAAATTGCCTCTTCTCACCCTGTAAACAACATCAAAACACCACTTAATATGCTACTCTTGAAATTAGGAACTCAGTGTTTAGGACATTAAATTTGAGCCCATCTGTTGAGCTGTTTTGAACTTGCAAGCATGCATGGTCATTAACTGAAACTTTCACTCTTAGTGCAATCAAACCCCTACATTATCTCAGAATAGATCAGCCCTTCTCAGCTGCATTAATCACATAAAAAAGCTTAAATCAGCAATATTTCTTTCCACATAGAATCTTGTCCCAAAGAGATTGTATCAGCTTGCGCCTAACTAATTCCTAGGAAGAGGGTCTTTTCGCTATAAACCTAAACGCAGCGAGATCAAAGTTAGGTGCTCCAAAGTAACAATCCCAAAATCAGGAATCCAATAAGGATAACATGTTGAGATTTACCTCATGATGGAATTGGTCTTCCACTGCTGTTCAAGATTTCATCTTCCACACGTATTCACTATTATCTCTAACTTCAAATATGCAAGCCTTATTCCTGTATCTACCTATTTGGATCCAATTTTCAGAGAGAATATATACACAGCTCATGGAATGCCAGGGTTAATAGTGTCTCCAGATAATAAAAAGAAAACATGTGCCAGCGCCACAAAACTCTAGAGTCTAGTTCTTTGTTTCTATGTTGCTTGTGCTCAACAACCCAGAACTTACGATCAGAAAAACTCTCCCCCACAATCTGTACAAAACATACAGCGTGCGTCCAATTTCAGGACATTAATGTGCTAAGAGCAAACCCCACAGGTTCATTGTACAGCAAATTTTGGATGAAGAAAAGTGAAAACATGCCTGTTTGTCTCAGCAGAACGGTTTTGGCCCAGTATTTTTGCACAGGATGCTGAGACTGGCAAAAGGCCCAGCAAAGCCTAACACCTATTGTTGATTTTGCTAGATGGTTTGATTGGTCTAGCTGGGTTGCTATTAGTAGTCTCCTACCTTTTGCAGTCCCAGTTTCAATTTTATGGTTGGGATCAAGAAAAAATAAATAACTAATCTCAGATGTGAACAATACTATTGCAGGGGCACATACTTGTGCAGGGGTCGAGATGCTCTAACTCCCTTTGTAAAAGGAATCACAGATCCCCCGCCCATGATTAGAATTACAAGATAATGAACGTTGCGCATCTGGTGAACATGATAGTTAGCTATCTCGTAGCAAAAGAAAAGTCATCTGTTGATCAGAATGGTTCAACTCCCAGTCCAAAGCGAAGAGTCCTTCAGAAATTCATGATATTCATGGCTAACTATTTGAAGAATATTAATTCGGTGGGAAACATGGCCACAAGAATATTCATCAAAGAAAAATTAGTCTCTGCTGGAGGTATGATTGGATTTGTTTTGAGATCATAGCTGAATATGATGTCGTACCAAGTAGATCAGGACCACCAAAAAATTAGCTCCCTGAAGAGCATGATTAACAGAGAACAAACAGATCATGGGGCTACTGTCACAGCAATACTTAACAGGGAAAATTCCACAGAGTGCGGATGTCCAAACCTCTGGTACAGCTGATGAAACACTAGAAACCGCCGAATCCGCCGCCGCCGCCGCCTTCTTAGATGTGGCGCGAGACTCGGAAGAGCCTCAATCAAAATGCAATAACTTCGCGCATACCAAACCAAAAGAGCTCCGGAAAGTCGCAAACGATGCAGAAGAGCGGTGAGAACAAGTGCCCAAAACATCAGCTGTAGATTCGAAGACTCACGAGTGAAATTATGGGTTTGATCAGTGCGAGGTGAAAGACGATAAGCACCACATCCAGGTAAAGAGGGAGAGGAAGGGAGACAACCACAGAGCATTATGCCAAAACTGAGTACGGGGTAGAAGGTAGTCCTGTTAAGTCGGATTACTATTGGTGATATGATCATATGGTTACAGACCAACCAGTCCAGATCGGGTTGGAGATCTACACAGATGCTTGGCTGGGGTTCAAAGTTCAAACCTTTGTTTTTATTTTTCACTCAGACTGCAACTAGGTAAGAGAGATTTCCTTATGTATAGGAGGAAGTTGTCTAGAGTATAGACGTCTAGACCAGTTTTGGTATGGTATTTGAGTGTGCGCCTGGCTTCAACAATCGTATCACAACTGGTACAATGATCCTACTAAACTGGTATGACCTGAGGCAAGACCTGCCAGCTATACTAGTACAAGTCTCGTAGGGAGTGGGGACCCCATGTAATACCAACCCACACCAGTACTTTTGTACCATTTTCACTGCAGGAATATATCTGCCTCATACCAGCCAAAAATCAGTCTTGTCCACCCAAGACCAGGACCCGACCCAATATTATGACTAGACTAGTATGACCTGTGGATTTTGGGTTCAGGGATACCCATATCATGCCAATATTTATATTCACTTTCATGTCCAGAAATGAGTGCAGGGTTTTGCATTGCGATTAAGGAATAGAAGCTTTTCCCTCCACATGTATTGAATTCCCAAATTTTGGTATTTCTGATGAATTGTCCAATATAATAGCAACTAGTGTAGCATGTGTTGCTGGCCCAAGTGTGAACTCCGTACTGAACACCTTTACTCAACTTTTGAGTTTCTTTGTAGCTGTAAACCACGTGGGGGAAGTTAGAGGGTAATTGCCTCAAGTGTGAACTTGTTGCCCAACTTTGTTTTTCTTCCAAAATCTTTTTTTGATAATTTAACTGAATTTTCAATGACAAAAATTACTCCAAATTCAATATCCCCTGCATCTTAGGTCTAAAAATTTTCAAATCACCTTTCTTAACACTGAGGCCTTTCCAACAATATCAAAAGTGTGTCCAAATTCCTCTATAATTTTTATTTTTAATTCAAATTAATTCTCAATGAATTTTTTTTTTCAATATTCAATAGTTTCTCCATCATAGGTCAAAACATTATGAAACCAACTTGATGCACCTTACTTATTGAGTGTTTTCTAACATTACCAAGAGCACAGCAAGAGTTGTCATGGATTGGGAGATCTCAACATGACAAACCACAAAACAAACAAAGATAATTAAGGATTGTGAGCTAGAACTAATGCCAAATTCCATGTTGGTACCAGGTGTTGTCCAGTTCTTGGCTTTGAAAGGAATCGAATCTTCCGTTTTGGTTTGGACCTTTGTTTTTGGTTGCTTGAACCTCCAATGTGACACAAAAGAACTTCTGGTTATCTTGTAACCAGAAGCAAATAAAAATGGCCGCCTGTCTGAAAACGAAGGCCTACCATTTACTTTTTTTTTAAGTTGTAACTATCTGCGTAGTATCTAGACGTCTATACCTATGTGAAAAGGGAATGGCAGCACTTGATGCAACTTTTTCAAAAGCAAAAAGTGAACTTTCACACGTTAGTGTTGCTGGCAGGTGAATTAGCTGATTTTAGAGCTTAAATTTCTTTTATAATGCACCATGACTTGATGTCACAAACAACTCCAGAAACCAAGCACCTGTGAAGTTCAGTGTCTTTTCTTTTCCTTTTGGGCGAATTTTCACAACTTGGCGAATTGATTTTATTTTTTAAAAATTAAACAGAAAAAAATTTGACTTTTTGGGATTTTTTTGCCATTTTTATAAATAAAAATAATTAAATTAGTCACATCTAGACCTAGGCATTTCCAAGGTTGCCACTTGTAGCAGAAAAACCCTGGTGAAGATATGATGAACTTCTGAACTTAAATCCCAAATAATTTGTTTTCTTGTTTAACTTTGGGATTGGATTCTGATGTCCAATTATTGATTGCCACCATGTTTGATCAGAACCCCATTTGGTGACCATTGCATATGATTAATACCCCAGTACTTACAATGGAATGTTTTTTTAGTGTTACTTCCTCACCACCAATGTGACTACCATATTTTTCTATTTGATTGATCATATTTCACACATTCACTTGTCCAAAAATTGTTAGCTAGCATGGATGAAACCATTAAATGAGATGAACTAAACATTATAAAAAATTGCATATTAATGACTAGATTTTTGACTTTTTTTAGTCATAAATAACACATGTGATTACAAATTTTTTAATCATATAAATTTTAATTACAAAAAAAAAAAGAATCAACATGTTAAATTGAATTCATAGGCTTGCTAAATTGGCCATTGTTTAGGTCATTGGTAGTGTGGAAGATGAAAGAACATTTGTCACTTTATTTTTTATGAAGTTCAAATTACAGAATTGATTGGCAAGACATTTGAATATTGTCATACACATTTTTGCGCAAGACTTTTTCATTAATGAATCTTTTCTTTTTCAACATGTAATAACAATTAGAATGATGGAGACAAGGCCAACGTGAGAGTCAATGCATGAGAATTTGGGTTGGAGTTTGGACCTTGGATGCAAATTTTAACATATAATTTTGATTACATTTTTCATTTCATAATCATGTTTTGTTTTTGTATTGTATAATATTAACATTATTGACTACTATAAATAGTTTGTGTTACAATGGGAAGGTCCTTGTGACCAAGGTTCAAATCCCTTGCAAAATGCTTAAAGTTAGAAGTTGTAATTTTAAAATCTATTTATAATTGTTGGCCATGTTGCCAAATTGCATGTGATAGTTATTTTTTAAAAGTTAAAAAATTTAACACCTTTCCATTGTAGAATCTATTCTTCTACGCATTAGCAGAAGTTTATGTGAGAGCCACTAGGGACATTTACAACTTCGAAACTTTGTGCTTAATTTACATTGAACTACTCTTGCAATACAACCACCTATATCCTAGTCATTCTTTTTCCAAATAGCCATAAAGGCTCTACCTTCTCACATTCATTTGCCACTCATGCTACAAATTAAAAACATAAAAATAAACATTGCCCTTGCTACAGTAAACTCTCTCTAAACTAATACTGTGTAAACTAATATTCTCTCTAAACTAATATGTGAGCATAGGCCCGTGGCGGGCCTCATACTTAATCTAATAATTCTCCATAAACTGATATTCAATATTTTTTTTTAGTCCCATAGCATTGTATAAACTAATACATCATACATATGGCACCAAAAAAGGGATGAAATCAAAGGAAACACCTTCGAAAGTACAGAGCTAGATGCGCTAGAAGAAGCTGTTAATATTCCTTTGTACCAACTGCTTTGTCCTGATCATATTCACATTGTCCTTCATCTTTTGTGAGGTGGCAACGAATGGAATACCTGAGTCGTCTTGCTGCATCCAAAACCTCTCCAGCATCTTAACCATTCTGGAAGCTTCGGCAGCACTCACTACAGGGAGTTCCTGGCTGTCATCTACCTCATCATCGTTGACTTCCACTTTCAGGTCTGACCGTTCCTGAAGTTGATCTTTGATGACGTCGTCCACATCCGGTGTGTAAGCAGTGACCTACTCCTCTGGGTAATTCAACAGATTTTTGATGTCCATTAGGTTGTGATAGTGGAACTGTCGGATTTGCGATTCGAGGTCTTCGATGACTTCAGGATCCAGTGGGCACTCCTCACTGGCATCAATGACTGGCTCCTCTGTTGAATGGATCTTGCAGTGGCGAAAACAATTGAAAATTGTTTATGGCTTCACTTCGTATGTCCAGGCTCGAACGACCATTTGAATGGCATAAAGGATGTTGATCTTCTCAAGGTCGACAACATTGTCCTCCAAGTACTACAAAAGAAGCTGGTTGAAGCGACGACGGTAGTACGCCTTGAAGCTACAAATGATCCCAGCATCGCATGGCTGGATCTTCGAGGTTGCATTTGGGGGCAGGTAGAAGACTGTGGTATTTCTCAATTGGATGTGGTTGGGAATGACGCGCTCCCAAGCCACGGGGTGAAACCCACTTGAGGGTTTCACAAAGTCAAGTTGCGGAAAGTTGAACTTGGTAGCACGCTCCCGACTTCCAACTCTAGAAAAGGGGTAGAGGGTCGAGTTGGGAGCCCCAGGATTAGACTAGGAAGAGGGACTAGATTAGCTCGTGTGAATCTGCATCCAAAAACCAACCAAATCGGGTTAGTTTAGCATTCAGGACACCCTTTGGTGTCGGGACTTGCCACGGGCACTTGGACACACAAGACTCACCACGGTCCGGACTCGAGGGAAGCCACCACCTTCCCCCATATAGTATTCTCTGCGGCTGGTCGCGGAAGCTACATCCGAATGGCACAAATTCCCGGGACTCTCGAAATGGAGTCCCGAAATTGTCCCGGCGGGACTCCTGGAGCTTTGATCCGCCATAACTCCCGACTGCGGAGTTGGCTCACGACGAGGTCTGAACCAAAGTTGTAGCCCTTGTTGAGATCTTTCCAACGGCATGTCGCACGCTCAAATCGGACGTCGGGAAGAGGTCGTTTTCCAACTTTTAGTGGTCGGGAGTCAAACTGGCAGTTTGACTCCCGGCCCTTCTTTTGCCCATAACTTGGGCTGCAAATGTCCGAATTGCCAATGCGAGGGCATTTTCGATATTTACGTTTCAAGACCTTTCCAATGACACCAAGAACATTCCAATGCAAGGTGTTTTGCCCCTTGCTGTTGAGCTCTAAACATTCGGGAGTCCCGGAAGACTCCCAACCTCCAACTTTTCCAAGTGTTGGGCTTCACCCCCAC
>Ga0116227_10005379_pt1 | contig 26991 bp, 19 predicted proteins | sample S1TSphgellanicum_FD_89693 | JGI IMG/M metagenome (GOLD analysis project Ga0116227, IMG submission 89693) | Host-associated microbial communities from peat moss isolated from Minnesota, USA - S1T2_Fb - Sphagnum magellanicum MG | ecosystem: Host-associated > Plants > Peat moss > Unclassified...
AAAAAAAAAAAAAAAAAAAAAACCTAAGAAAAAAAAAAACCTAAAAAAAATAAAATAAAATTGTAATCCTCCTACCGCTTGCTGGTTGGTATACCAATAAATCATGACATCTGTCTTAAAATCCCCAAATTCAATTGATTTGCACTGATTTTCAAAAAACCTCCAAACTTTCCCAAAAAACATATGTTGCCACTATCTGAAAAATCGCAAAAAAAAAGAAACATGCTTCAACTTGGCGGCAAAGATTAGGGTTTTTTCATAAAAAATTTATGGCTTGAAAACTTTGGTGTAATTTTCCAAATGATTTACGGGTTTACACTAAGGGAAAGAAAATATCAAATTTTGGTGAATCTTTTTTTTTGTCACTAAGTGGCAAAAATTTTCCGAAAAGAAAAACATTGGTAGGGTTTCCTTTTTTCTCAAATATGTGAAAAAAGAACTTTTTCTTTTTTGCTTTTTTTTTTTTTCAAAATCCTTTTTGAACTAGCCACTTGTTGGAAATTTCCACTATCTTCTCTAGCAAAAAAACACCCTTTGAGGGGCTAGTAGCTCTTTTTCAAATTTTTGCAACAATTTTGCTAGGATTCAAGGCATCGATTTCTTTTCAATTTTGTCATGTAGCTAAGGTGGCGATAATTCTAAAGATGATTTAGTCAAATTTGGTGAATACAAAACTTTTTAAAAAATAAAATTGGAGCATCTTTTTATATTTCTAATGACCTATTAAAATTTAGTGGGCATTTGGAAATTATCAATATATCTTTCTAATTTTTGGTCAAAATTTGGCAACTTAAAAACACAATAAAACCCAAATTTTGCCACTTTGAAAATATTTTTTTCCATTTGACAATTTTTCACCCAAAAAAAGACTAATCAAAGGGGATAAGGAATCACCAATAGTTCAACCCAACCACTAACTAATCTACATTATTGGGTATAAGCATGATAAAGTATGCTAGTTGAAAACACTTGCTGTTTTTTTGGAAAGTATCCATAATGTATATTTTAACGTATTGAATCCATGAATATTATTTAAGTCAATGATTAATGATTATAAATTCTTTGACTTCATTGCATAATATTTAAGAACACATGTTTTAATATGCATTTAAATATTTTTTTTGAAATGTAAATATAAAAAGTACATGTCATAGTTCTAAAAGAATTATAAGTACATGAAAATAAAACATCAATTAGAATTATTATACCTTCAAGTTTATGAAGGCCTAGTGTATATGGATATAGTTTCAACTTTTCATATTCTAGTCATAATCTATCAAAGTTTTAATGTAAAAATATTTTGAAAATTTTAAACAACCAACCAATTTAGAACATATTTTTCTTATATAGTAATTCTTCAAACTTTATGTATAACTTACAATAAACTCAATGAAGTGTTATATGATCTCAAAATGCAATTTAAATAGGTTTTTAATATCTTTTATAATTTAATGTTGAAAAGAGATTGTTTTGAAATTAAATTTTTTTAAGATTAGTTTTTTGGCATACTTTATCATGCTTGGACCCTATTTAACAACGTACATCAACAATTTGTTGTGACAATTCTGGTATTCTAATAGCTACCAAAGCATGTGGATGTTTCCACTATCGCCACTTCCATCGGCTTACTTGGCAAGCAATGCAAAGATCATACACAAATGGGCAATCGAAACACAATGTGCTTCAAATGATTAGCTCACCATCATCTTGGGAATGTTGGACAAGAGTTATCTTCCCTTTATCCAATTACCGCTTACCCAAGTGTTCCATAAGGGCCTAGTTGAATCTTACCATTGGTTTAGGAAATTCATATCTCAGGTGTTGGGTTGGATTAAAAGTTAGGAGGAAGGCCACCTACTTGGCTTTAACACAAAGGTGAATCATGAGATCAAGGAGGTGTTTTGGCTAGATCAACATGTGAAAATGAGGATGTACGTTCAAATTGTTTGAAGTGACATCGAATCAATGAACAACCTTCACAAAGAAGCTTGAAAATTATAGGAAGTTTGTTCACATACCCACAATTCCAATTTTATTACTCCATTTATATTTTTATATTTTCCTAGTTTGACCATTTAATTTTATTGAAATCAATTTCTTCCTAACAATGCATCATGTGCATAGCCATAACACCATCAACGATCTTCCATTGCCACATTGCCCATTTTCCTATGATCTAGATTCAAGAACCAAAATCAACCTTCCCACAACTATCCCAATCACCATGAATGACACCCCAATCAACATTCCAAGGAGTCCAAAAGTTGAATCTTGTAACACCAACATTGAAAGATGCATTCATTTAGAATCTTCACTCGTGCGCTACCTTGTCGCCAAATTCACAACAACCAGCAAAAAGGAGGAACATTTTGTTGTGTCATGGATCTATTTAATGACCATTGCTTGCCAACAACCACCACCAAATTTTGATCAATGTTCAAATTATTGAGATTAATAATGTTCGTTGCATTAGTTTTGATGCATTGAACCTAATTGCAAGTAATCAAAGGATAATTTGCACTTGACCCCAAACCTAGAAAGACAAGGTGAAATTTTGAAAGAGGGAAATATTTTGAGTCTTGCTTTGGAAGTTACCAGAAGTTGTTCTAGGGATTTCAAACCCCACACACAAACATTTTATATCAACAATATCTACCCATATAGCTTGAAAGAAAATATTGATCTTCAATTTGAAAAGGATGTGCATGAAATATTTCATTTTTCATAACCTGATTTTGATTGCACACATGATTCTTTGCATGAAGAACTCACTGATCAATGTGAAACGGATAATGGGACTCCCATAAAGATTGAGCCTAAAAATGATGAAGAATCGCATATGGCGGAAATGAATGTTGGTTGACACAAAGAGTTGGAGATAAAAATAGTCGAATTGGCGAAGGATGTTCCAACTTTAGACATAATGACCTTTGTTACTAACATTCACAAACATTGTAGAAGCGATTGTGGTGGCCAATCAATGCAACTTCAAATGGGCAAAAACAAGAGTTATAAATGTGCAACCTTTATTACCTTGGCTTACACTGAAGGTATTTGGGGTCAAGAATTTGAAACATTTTCACTAACACCATCTTAGTTTCAAGGCCTAGAACCAAGAGTAAAAAGTGCATTTGACAAGGTACAAAGGGTCATTCATATTTTCAACCTTTTCTAGAGCACTTACACATTACATAAAATCATTACTGAAACAAATAGGTATGCTTCATAAATTATCCTAGGAAAATCAACAACTAGGGGCCCTAAAGATGGATGCTAGTGAAAATGAGTGAATTGAAATCTTACCTAATGAATTGAAACAACTTGTACCTATGGTGATTTGCCAAACTTCTACAATGTTCTGACTAGTGCTTAGGTATGAGATGCAACAACTTTGCATCCCACAAGAGGTGAAGACTTTCACAATAGGTTCACAATATAGAACATTGACCCCATAGAAATAGAGGGGACAAAAATGAGTGATGATCATAGTAGGGAAGGCAAGGGGGAATTTGTTAGAATTGTTGAAGTGGTGAAAGGCCCCAAAAAAGTGCACTGCTTAGTGTTCTTACATAACATAGGCTCCTTAGAACCTAACCCGCATACATACATGAAAAAAGGAGGGGAAACCTTCCTCTCCCTTACAACTACATTAGGTAGAAAGATGTTGAGAATGGCTAAACCAAGGATGAACATTGTGGAAAAAAGATGGTCCGAACTATTGCCATCCTCCTTCAAAATACATTCAATATATTTACATAGGCTATGTATAATAATATTATAGCTTTTAGTATTAAAGTTAAACCCATGTTAACTAATGTTACCCAATGCAAAACATTAGTTAAATAGGTAGGTTAAACTCACATTCATCAAGGTCAAACTAACCATGGCTAAATTAACTTTAGCTAAACTAATAATGTCAAATCTAACTATGACACTAAACTACTTTTGATAAATTAACTAATATTTAATTTTTAAATTAATTTAACCATGGATAATTTAATCAAAGTTATTTAAGCTAAAAACTATATATTAGTATTTTACCATTCATTGTATCTAATCATATATAATTATAAAAAAATATTAGAACTATATTTATAATTATTAATATTATTCTTTGTTAATAAAAACTATTATTATTCAATAGTTAATAATAATATCATTTTTATTCTTCAAATACTAATATTTTGATTTTATTATAGTGTTATTAATTATGTTAATATATTTATGGCTAATAAAGTAAATTAGTTTCCTTATAAGTACCCTAGTCTAGGCTAGTTACTAATCTCAATTAGCTATTAATTTAAATTAGATAATAATAATATAATATTATTGATCATCAATTATAAGTAATCATAACTATTAAAATGTTATGACAATTATAATTACTTACATTAATATTTATTATCCATTTAATGATATATTATATTATTACTTACTTATTAAATTATACTACTTATAATATAATTAATTTAGCTAGTAGGTAAACTAGGTTAATATGACATAGATAGCATGTAATATTTACATGTAGGTTGTAACTACATTAGTTGCACTCACAATTAAAAAATTTATCCCATTTTTTTTGCCTTATATTCCAAGTGTGCACACTATATAAGTAAGTGCATTTGTTTTGTTCACAAATCAAGTACCAAATGCCATTTGGAATGGGCCAATGAAAGAAGTTAAACCCTAAAAGCTAAACCCAAACACAAAATTGGATTATTTTAAACCTACCTACTTAACTTAACCCTACCATCCTACATACCTATGACCTACCTACCTACATTTAATAATTAATTAATTAATTAATCAATGGGTTTTTTAAATTGCCATGTGTCACCACATGATTAGCCTTCACAAATGCACACATGTCAAAATTTGATTCACATTTTATTATATGGCTAGAATTTTATTAATTTATTAATAACATTGAACATTGAAATTATGTTTAAATGCCACGTGTCACCATATAATTGACCTTTGTAAATGAACACATGTCACAATGGGTAACCCCCGTAAAATAATATACATGTATAAAATATAAATTCATAACATATATATTGTCCACATACGTATTGTCATATGCAATTACTAGTTGTGTCTAACTTGTTTTATGTAACTATGGAGTCTAACAACTTTGCATGTGTTGCATGCAACTGAAAATCAATTGCATACAACAATTACAAAATGACAATTTTCTTCTAGTGTATATACATATGCATATGAACCTAAACAAACAATATAATCATACCTTCCATTCTACATGTGCATGGTAACAATAACATTGTTCTATAAGATTATGGAACATGACCCATCTTGATAGTACAATAGTTTTGTTCCATTGATCATCCATTTCTTTCATTGCAATCAAAATCTTTTGTTTCTTTTTTCTTTTTAATTTTTTTAAAGCCTTTTATTCATGGAAAAACTTCAAAGGAATTGGCCAATGTTAGAATTTTATGTTAATTTTTAATGTAGCCAAAAGGGTGATCATCCCTAGGGGTGAAAACACACTACATGATTCATAAAATGTTGTCACAAGGAAATTTTTGTAAGATTTTGGGATTTGTAATTAGCCATGTGATTAAATATAATCGACTAAAATGATAAAAGACTCAACATTACAATGTTATATATAATATAATCACATTGTATGAATTTCATGGATAATATTTGAATAGCCATAACATAATGGACTTTCAAAGGAATAGCCAAAAACTTATAACAATCCATAATCAATGAGTATGGATTCCACACACCTTAATATAATGTTTTCTAGTGAGTAAAACACTTTATGGTAATATGATGTGGTAAGCTTGATACTAAGTAGGACTTTTTGGAAGGATTTTAATGACCAATTTTTCCTATGTACCTTGAATTATGGTTTTTCCTTATTAAGTCCTTTATTTAACAAAAGCAATAGTTTAGAAGTTCATCTTTAAATTTAAGTGCTTCGTAAGGCAAACTAGGGTTAAATTTTTTTCATAATAAATTTTTAATGATTACTTGTAAAATGACTTGTGTGATTCAAAGTATCTTGCCTTCACACTACCTAGGTAATGTTAATTTAAGTAATTATGGACTTTCACATGTGCTTAAAAGTGTTACACCTTAGTGTGCTTTCACCCCTAGGAACATTTAACCGATTTTTCCTACAAACAAAATATGATAGGAAAAAAAACTTAAGCATCCTTTAAGATTTTTGGATGTACATATTTTAGTTTTTTTTCGAAATTTTAGTGATTGAAACCCCCCAAAATCACTTCATTTTCACATTTTTGACTTCATAAACTCATTGTTGATAATCTACATTTGTCAATCCCCATTGTGTTAGATGATTAGTACCTAATTCTAGAAATACTTTACATTGCATATCATCTATATATAGTGGTCAAACAAATGAAGCTCCAATTGCTTTCCAAATTTTGGAACCCTTTACTCATTTATTGGCCAATAGATTGGTTTGCAATGAATCTTGTCAATTCTTCAAGAAACAAATAAAGGCCACTTGTGCATTTTGAAATTCAACACAATAAAATTTCCAATCATTTCACCACTTTTAAATGCCATGCAATTTGATTTGTAATATACATCACAATTTTGGGCATATTGGACATGAAGTTGGAGGAATAAGGACTAACATTGTTTCTTGAACTTGATCAATTACAATCTTCATTTCTTGAAATGTGGAAATGGGAAAAAGGTACTTCTATCCATATTGACTCAATTGTTAGTCATTTTGTTGATAAAATCACAAGCCTTGCACTATTTATTATGACATTGGAGATAATTGTCCAAGGAACTTAATTTGTGGGCTTTGTAAAGGTGTTGTGAACTCATTGAGCCTTTGAACACAAAGATGTAAGTTTTCATGGTTCTCAATGGAATGATTTTTTCCTTGTTAATAAATTTGTAGAGTTAAGGTGTATGACATATATAATACCAAATTCTATAATTTGATCAATAGAATGGATGGGTGTTTGAAATTTCGTTTCCTTTTTAACCTTGAATCCACTACTTTGAAAACATCATACTACCAAATTAGGTTGGCAATTTTGTTAGGCTGGGGTTAAGGTTGTGCCTTTACCATACAATATTGATTGTATTTTTTTGCTACATTCTACAACCATTTGGAAGCTTATGGAGGTTCTTTTGGGGAATGAAAATTCATGTTTGGTGGTTGACAATTATTTCAACATGCAAAATACAAATTTGTGAAGGAAACCTTTCTATGGCTATGGGATGTAGTTGATATAAGGATTGAGGGGTTAAAGTTGTGGTGGGGGGAGGGGGGTGAGAATTGAATTGAATGTTTAATTGGGGGCACATTATAGTCATTTTAGTTTGTGGGAGAAAACTAAAAGGAAGAGGGGACTAAAATTTGGGGAGGGATAGAAGAACATCAAAGAACAAAATTTTGGAAATTTGAGCTTGTATATTCTAGCTATTGAACTAATTGAAAACACTTGGATAAATAGCATAGACAATGTGTGAATTTGCAAATCAATTTTTGTGTTCCCCTATATAGATTTTTGATTAGATAGGAGTCCTTTATATGCTAGTTTTGTGATGCTCCAAGTGAAATGAATCATGAATTCATGATTCATTCCACAACCATGTTTATATTGCCATTCAGAGTGGTAATATAAACATATAATATGAATGAGAATGTTAGTATTTGATGTGATTTATGACTAATTTATAACATTTTTGTGTCAAGGAATGTTCATGATGGTCATTCTTGTGTGCATATAATTTTTTGGATTCTATATTATGAAACCTAATAGTTAAAATCTGTGTTTTATTACAAGTTGAATAATTAGTGGTCTTGGTTTTTTTTTGTTGTTGTGGGAATCCTTTTGCAACCAAACAATGATCCCTTGTTTTTTGGTCAAAACATAATATGATGTTTAATTGAATACACTAACAAATGAAATGGAAACATGCACTCCCCATTGGATTCATTAGATTTAAAACATATATACATGTGGTACAATGAAATTGATCAAGGATTGAGTTCATTTTAATGGGTTCCTTAATATTTTATCATAAGGTTGATTCATATTTGCCAAACCTTCTTCCCTTTATGATTCTATAAAACAAATTTTTGTTGATAATTACTGCAAACATGGAATATGTATCCTAAAAAATTAGGATAAAAAAATCATTGAAATATAATGATATGTACAAAGCATATTCTTTATGGGATTTTGTAAAACAAAATCCATGGTTAATAACAATCACTCTCTTTCTTTGAAGCTATGCAACACATTTTAAAACTACTAGTTAATGCCAAGATTGTTACAGGTTCTTTTGGTCCTCCTTTATATTTATATGTTGGCATATGCCTTTGTGAAATGTTGTCAAATCATCAAAGGAGCACAATTTAAATCACAATGCATTGCCATCAAGGAAAATTTTCATTGTATGACACCTTTGTTCATGTTGAAACTATTAATTCATTTGCCACCATATTAAACCAATTGCTTAAGATAGGAAATTGTGAAAGAATAATCATCATTCTTTCATTACTTATGTGATCAAAATTTTCATAGAATCAAAACAATGAATGTTCAATATCTTTAACTACTTGGTGAATGATTGCATCAATGTTCCTTTCTAAAGATATATTTGGATATTGAATTGGTCACTTTCATTATTACAATTGTGGCACAATTTTGACACTATCAACATTCTGAAGCCTATGGTATGTGGCTAACTAAATGTTGAAAGAACCAAAAACTAGCTCTAAAACATTTTGATAACACTTTTAACAAGAGTTGAAACTTCACAAAATAAGACATTAAAAGCAAGATAAATCTATGATGATGAAAGAGGAAAATAGATTGGAAAAATAGAAAGTGAAAATGGGTTGCAAAACCAATGGAACCTCATTTTGACATCTTAAATCTCATGGACCTTGGTGATGGATAAGAATAATAAAAAATGCAATGGATTAGTTAATGATAACAAATAACCTTTTTAAGTTGTTTGGTAAATATTGAGTTCAATTGAAATAATTTCTCTGAAACCAATGCAAGGTAATGAATTTTGTATTTTCATTCCCATTTTTTACATTTGATTATTTCAAAGGGCCTTTTTAATTTTGTTGTCAAGTGAAGTCTTCAAGCACATATGATGAATTCCCTTTCAAGTGTGGCCCCAAGGAAACCAAATTTTATCCATGTGGATGACTTGACTTACAACATGAAAAATTGACCAAGTCCTAACACAAAAACATGTACTACAAGTGTAACCACCACTTACTTTTACATGTCTTGAGGTCAAAATTAATATTGAAAATATTCAGTTTTTATATGATATATTTCAAATATGTAATTGGAGCATTTGGAATAATTTGTAATGAATCTAACAATCATATATTGTATACAAGTGTTGTACAACCCTTAGTTTTACTATCTAACCTTATTTTAAAAAGATTTGAAACAATTTTTAAATGAGTACACTATTTACAAATGTCTATAAGAAAAGTGATTTGGGCCAACATTCCTTGACATTAATTTTTTTGAAACACTTTTTTTCTTGTGTCTCTTTTGTTCATTTCGTCTTTATGTGTGACTTGGAGGGTTGTAAAAGGTTTGTTGTTGAGCTTGCAATTGTCTATGTGGTCTTTCAAGAGTTGAAAGTGAGTTTTAAAATTGTTTTTATGTGCAAGATTGGAGAGGAGAAAAAATGGATCACAAGTTCTTTTTCTCGTTTTCTCTTTGAAGCAAAGAGAAAAGATGTTTTCTTTTTTTTGGTTTGTAAAAAGTGGAATTCAAAAATTTGTCTAATGTGTTCTTTGATTTGGAGTACTAACATTGTATGGTTTTTTTTGCTTTTGAGGCATGATCTTTATAATCCAATATATTTTATATTCAAATTATTGTATTATGTTCCTCAAATTGTAATATGATAACATTAAGAGAACATTATATTACAACACAAGATTAATGTATGTGCCATAGTTGATATTCCATTGCATTTTACATTAATTTTCATGACCAAAATTTTAAAATAAAAAAAAAAGTTCAATTCATAAAAATACATTGAACAAAAAAATTTCAAACAAAAGTTATTTAAAACCTTGTGATGGATTCCAACAATCTTAAAATATTACATCATACAAAAGCCCAATGCAAAAGCCTTGGACAAATTTTAGTACATTAGACCTAGTTTAAGTAGAGTAGCTTTAGGTTACATAAGTCATCTTTTTGGATACCAATTCCATGTGAAAAAATGCCAATTGATAGACATGCTAAGCTTAAGTTCTAGGGACCATAATGTTTGTGGGGGCTCTAGTCTCTCTATTTGTATAAATTGGAACTTGAAGTTGTTGAGAACCCTTTTATTGAAGTATTTTTCATGTTGTGCAAAAGTCATTGCCATTGCAAAAGCTTGTGTTGATCATTAGAAATTGAAAATTTGTGACCTTTTGCTTGTTTGACAAACATGTTTGACAAATATAGCTTATATAATTCTTGTTTTTCAACTAATGATTTTTTTCAAATATTATGGATGCCATTCACTATCATAAATTGTCAAACTACACCCAATATGTTTAACTAATGTTTTCATCCTCCCAAATGAGATTAACACATATTTGAATTCAAAAAATCACATTGAATAAAAGATTAATCCTCTTTAAATCTTAGAGATTGATATGGTTTGATATGAATTTCTTGGTATAATTGGTACACAATTTTCTTTTAAATGTTTTCCATAGGTGAAGGTGGAATTTCATTTCTTCAAATTAATGGAATTGGAATATTTGATTTCATGAAAAAACTCAAAATTGATATGAAATTTTGTGTTGATATTGTAGAATTCAAGGAATAAATGAAAATATATTGATGTTCTAACCTTACTACATCAATTGATTGTCATTGGTAGTGTAAAGAAGAAGCACAAAGCCCAAGAAATGATAAGATAATCAAAATGAACAAATATGTGGGCAAAATTAAACTTTCAAATCAAAAAAAAAAAAGAAGATAAAATTTAAATATATATTTTAAACACCATAATAATAATAATAAATCATGACCATAATGTCATGTCTCACATCACATATGACCAAAATGTCACAAGTCATTTCATGCATTTATTCAACAAGGCAAGTCCTATGTGTTGATTTCACACATTGTATTATATTTTAATACACGAGAGGAAAAAGACTCATGAATGTAATGTCATGCCTCACATCACATATGACCAATGTCACAAGTCACTTGCACTATTTTATTCAATAGGGCATGGCCTATACATTTACCGTTTTGAGCGAGGCCTCTTATTAATGGCCAAATTAAGCCCCCCAAAAATGCTATATTTGAACTTGAAGACCTTGGTTTATTCTAATTTAATTTGATGATTTTAGTCTAAGCATGGGACATTTGTAATATTTTAAAATAATTTAAGTGGATTTTTGGGAATTTAAACCATGGTACCCAAAGAATATTTCACATCCTGATCACCCCAAAAAAAAGAAAAAAAGCCTTGCAACTCAGACAAAGGATTTTGAGGAATTTATTTTTAATGAAAAAATTGCCAGATTTAGACAATAGGTTCCAGCATGTTGCCAAAAATAGGGTATAACAGGGTTCCTAAATTGTTTTCTACACGCCAAATAAATATATTCCTAAATTTATTTTTTTCACCTGTAGCCAAATTTGGCTTTAGTCCCCTTGTGGGAGTTTCACGGTACCACCTAACTCACAAAAGTGAAACAATAACCCCGGTAAGAATTGAACTCAGGCCTACCAGTTGGTCATGTTTGACCCTTTGTGGTCTCTGGTAACCCCTTTTTAAAATATAAATAAATAAATAAATAAATAAATAAATATAAAATTTTAAAAACCATCAACCCCTGTAATCCCCAAGTCAGCAAGATGTCATCCAAGTTACTGACTTTTGGGAAAGTTCATCAACGAATTTTTTTAAATTCTTTTTTTAAATTAAAAATTAAAAATATGGAAAAAGAAATAAATCAGTTTTTATAAAAGAAAAGAAAAGCCTAAACTCAGCATTTAAACCTTCGTACCCAAACCCAGGTCACGCGCGAAAAGCCACTTGCCCGATTAGTTCCTAGCCGTTGGATTCGGCGATTGGACTGCGATGGTGACAGGAGAGCTAAATCTGAGCCGTCCACGTCATGATGAGGCGGCCGTAGAGCATATATGCAGCCAATGACCGACTGCCACATTCCTACTCTAGTCGGTAATCAAAGCTAGGGGTAATACATATGTACTTATTCATCCATGAAGACGGCTTCCATGTCTTAATAATCTCATCCCATCTGGTAACCCTGGTAACTTGCGGTTAACTTGAGACTCAGCATCAAATTAGCCCTCTCACAGAAAGCCCCCTTTCTACCCCGCTCCGGGTGGATGATTTATTCTTAAATCATCGATAGAGTGTAACGTAAAGGATGAAGATTGTGCATTAAAGGCTGCCTTCTCATGGATGATACACCAAAGTTCCGTCCAATGAAGATGCCCCACGATGTCGCGCTACTAGGTAGTCTACGACAAAATGAGAGTCGGATTCTGAGGCCGGATTCCACGCTCTTCTGTCGTGACCGGTGAGGATACCGGGTGAAGGAGCAGATTTCTGAGGCCGGATTCCACGGTGGCGTGTCATGACCGGTCACGAGACCGGGTGAATCAGCAGATTCTGAGGCCGGATTCCACACGCACCTGTCATAACCGGTCATGGGACCTGGTCACGGGTGCCGGGTCTTTGCACGGGGCGACCGGTGGCGGCGTCCTCGTCGTCGTCCTCGCTCGCGGAGGCTCGGTGCGTGCGAAGGTGCGCCACTGCGTTGGTGTGCGCGCGGGCGCTCGCTCGCTCGCTCGTTGGCTGACTTCTTGGCCGCGATGGTATGAAATTGCATCCCCAATTGCATCAGCAAATCGTCTTTGCCGCGTAATAATTAGAGCTATTCTGCTATTAGTTGGAGGGATTCTGCCGGGGTACATATCCTCGATTCGCGTCGGGGATTTAGTGGGGTTTTTGTTCTTCTGTTGTTTTGGTCGCTTTCATCTTCGCCATTCTCTCCTTCCCTTGCAGAGTCTGTGTGTGCAAATAAGTGCAAGTACACACAGTAGTAGATTCGGGGCCGGCTCTTGAAGTTCTTCATGGCATTGAAGGTGGCAGCTATGGCCGGGTTGAACGTGGCGGGACCTTTCACTGTCTCTTCCGGAGCATCTGTGAGTCATCAATTGTGTTCTTTTCTTCGATGTTGTTTGCACGTCAAGGACACAATGATCTCTAGGCATGTGGCTGGCTTCAATTGCATGTCTGTGATCATGGTTTCTTCTTTCTTTTTGGTTTTTCTTTAGGTTTCCGGGTGCGACAGTGAGCGGAAAACAATGTGTATTCCAGAAATGGCTTTTTTCCTCAATGGTTGCAAACACATTGCATGCTTAAACATCAAGGACATACTAAGTAGAGTAGCCAGAGATTTTGGTTATGGAGAAGCATTTTGCCCTTGATTGCAATTTTTGTGGTCTGATGGAAGGCAGTGTTGCGATTTTTTTTATTACGAGCAGATTGAGACAGGGTTGGGATTCTCTGACACGACTGCCATTGCTGGCTGCAAGCTCCAGGGTATTTCCTTATCCATCCCTTGAATTGCTATTAAATTTCATGGAAGATGACAACACTGGGAAAACAGAATTGAATTGAAGAAGAAGAGAAACAGCCAGGATGACCTCATTGGTGCTCAATCTTGTTAATGATTTACACATGTCCATGATGCTCATGAAGATACAGTTAGGAGCTTCCAGAGGTTGAATTCTTACAGAACAAAGGGAGACAAAGAGGGAGGAAGAAAGATGGAACTCAATGACTTGGTGAACATATCAGCCTGAGGATTGAATGGTGTTGCATTTCAGGTTGGCAGAGCAAGAGGGCTGTATTATTCAAGACAAAAGCTCAATCCACTCCATCTGTGCAGTGCTCTGGCAGTGGGGTTTCAAATGGTGTGCCACCAGCATGGCCTGGCAGAGCTGTTGGAGAAGAGGTTGTCAAACGAAATGGCCCCAAACCAATTTCTCTACTTGGTTCAACAGGCTCTATTGGAACCCAGGTAGAACTATCCTTGGTTTGTGTTCTGCATGTGGTTCAAGCTTGTGCAAAAAAAGATCTGTATTGGATCTTCTTGTATCGGATCATCTTATGGTGTTCCTTGAAGGAATCTGGCATGGCAATTGATGTCATACATCTTTCTCCTTACCTCATTATTACTCTATCTCTGACATGGTTTTGTGGGTCACAGACACTTGATATTGTGGCAGAAAATCCTGACAGGTTCAAAGTGGTTGCATTAGCAGCTGGTTCCAATGTCACCTTACTAGCTGATCAGGTATTTTTCACCACCCTTACTCATGACAAGGGTCAAAGAGGCAAAATTTATCCTTTCCTTGGCCCAAAGCTTAGATTAATGTGAAGATGTGCAGGAGCCCTTGCAGTAGTGGGCTTCTCTTGCAGTGGAATGTAAATCAAGGCCTGGGGGTTTTTGCATACTCTTCCTCCTTAGTATGATCATCCTTTTGCTCTGCAACTTGTAAACTTACTGTTTTGTACCTATATGTATGTTGTATGTTACTGTAGGTGAAAAGGTTCAAGCCAAGTTTGGTTGCTATAAGAAATGAGGCATTGGCAGCTGAGTTGAGGGAGGCGATTGCTGATGTGTACCCTAAGCCTGAAATCATGGTTGGTGAAGAAGGCACAATTGAGGTGAGCTGCTAGTTCTTGCTTTTTGTGCAATTTTGTAAGAGATGCTTGTCTAGATGGGTCCTTGTTGGTTGTAAAATGCAGAGCAATGAGCTGAAATGTTATTTTTGGAACTACAGGTGGCAAGGCATCCTGAGGCTGTTACAGTAGTCACAGGCATTGTAGGCTGTGCTGGCCTTAAGGTACGATCACTTGCCTAGAAGCAGTCCTCACCCTCTCTTGTCTTGGAAAGTCCAGGAGAATCTATGAGGAAGTACTAATGGCAGGGATGGGAATGCCTGGCAGCCTACTGTGGCAGCTATTGAAGCAGGAAAAGATATAGCCCTTGCAAACAAGGAGACCTTAATTGCAGGGGGTCCCTATGTGCTACCTCTTGCTAAGAAGCATGGCATCAAGATCTTACCTGCTGACTCTGAGCATTCAGCCATCTTTCAGGTGCACACTTTCTGCCATCTCTGTTGACTTGCTTGATAAAACTGCAACATGTCTGTTTTCCAGAACCATTGCAGCAGATGTCAAGGTTCAGATTGTACCTGTGGTTAACCTTGGTTTCTTTCTGCATAATAGTGTATACAAGGACTGCCTGAAGGTGGATTACGGCGCATTATTCTTACTGCTTCTGGTGGTGCTTTCAGGTCTGGTCTCTATCCCTCTGTCCTCCCTTTGGGTGAATGATCACAAAGCCATATGCTGAACAGTCTTAGGAGGCCTAGCAAGGTTGGACTCCGTAGCATCCATATTTCTCCAGCAGGGACATAGTTCTTGTTTTTGGTAGATTGTTCTATATATATACTTTGCAACATCTTACAGCTCCATTGGAACTTTTGGCAGCAAGAGCCTTGCAGCAGCTCCAAACAAGATTGCAACCGTACTTAGATATTTTCTTTCCTCATGATCCTTCCCCAGGGCTGAGATCTGTACTAGATTGCTGCAATGATGTGGTGTGATTAGAAAATTATCTTCTCCAGACAGGAAGCTGATGAATGCCAACATTTGAAGAGCAAGCTTGGTTTGAAAAGCAACATTGACAAGCATATTATTCCCTTTCAAGTCTTGTGGAAGCTCTAGGGACATCTACAAGATCTCTATGAATGGTCTGTTCCATTTTCTATAACCTGGGGGTATTCTCAATTGAAAGACTACACATTTTGATCTCTCCCAGGGATTGGCCGGTTGAAAAGTTGAAGGAGGTCAAAGTGGCAGATGCTCTGAAGCACCCAAACTGGAGCATGGGCAGAAAGATAACTGTAGACTCTGCCACACTTATGAACAAGGTACACACACTCTCTCTCTCATTATGAAATTGAATTGGAATCTATTCAGGGTCATTCCTGATTGAACACAAGCAGGTTGGTTTTATTGTGGTCAGATGTCTCTTTTCTTCCTTCTCTTTGTGTTTCAGACATTGGGCTAGTTATGCAATTCTTGTTCCTTATTCTCTCCACTTTAGTTGTAGAACCAGGGCCCAGTCTCCATGAAGTTAGTGTTTGCTATATGTTCCTTAGAGCAGTGTTCTTCATGACAGGGTTTGGAGGTGATAGAGGCACATTATCTCTTTGGTGTGGATTATGATGACATCGATATTGTTATTCATCCTCAATCTATCATTCATTCCATGATTGAGACACAGGTACAAAAACCCCTTCTTTTCCAAATACACAGTACGTGCACATCCCTCTTGCTTGCTGCTCATGCATTGATCAGATCCTAGATCACTCTGTCCTTTAGTCATTTTATCTTTCACTCTTTTCTTGCCTATTTTCATGGTGAAGTGGGAGAAATGTTTTCTCTAATAGCTGGACATTCTCAAATGGGATGAAATGCTGGAGGACATTTCTCTAATATGCAAGAGGATAATTAATCAAGCATTGTTGAATTCTGTTTTTACAGCCTAAAGACTTGGAGCACACGTGTTTTCACTGGTTAAAGTAGGAAAACCACTGCAAACAAACCAACAATAATATCTTGCATAAACTTACAAGCTCAAACAGCCCAAGGCATTCCATCCAGCATAAGCATCTGTGTAGTCTAGAATGCAGCATGGCACACCTGGAAAACCTAAAAAATGTAGCAGAAAGATAGTTCAAATCCTCACAAAAGTAAGTAATCCAAAAATGAGATTTGCAGCATTTATTCTTGTATCCTGAATTTGGGGCTATACATGGCAACAGGATTCATCAGTGCTTGCCCAACTTGGTTGGCCTGACATGCGTTTGCCCATTTTGTACACAATGTCATGGCCTGAACGCATCCACTGCTCTGAAGTTACATGGCCTCGCTTGAATTTCACTAAGTAAGTTTACAACCATTTGTTATTGTTTTCTCCAAGTACCACAAGTATACGGTTGTGAGAATCTTTCTTTGTGACATTTATTTCCTTGTGACTCTGAAGTTGGAGCTCTTCTGCAAGAAAGAATGTTTCCATGGTTTTCTTGCACGTGTCTCACAGTAGTTGAGTATTTGTTGATGTTCAGAATGGGGGACTTGACATTCAAAGTTCCTGACCGGGCCAAGTACCCATCAATGAATCTTTCATATGCGGCTGGTCGGGCTGGAGGGACAATGACTGGAGTACTCAGTGCAGCAAATGAAAGGGCTGTGGAGCTTTTCCTTGACCACAAGTGAGCCATCTATTATTTGTTCTATCATATTTAGGATTTGTCTGGCAATGCATTATGAAAATCTGAAATTGGAGAAGAGATTGACAGGTTGCAGAATCCTGAACGAAATCTTAGAGACTTGCTTATTGTTTTGAATTTCTGTCATATGAATCCCTGCAGGATTGGATACTTGGACATTGTGAGTGTAATCGAGAAGACTTGTGACAAGCACAGAGCAGAACTGGTGTTGAGACCATCCCTTGAAGAGATTGTACATTATGATTCATGGGCTCGCCAATATGCTTCTGAAGTGGGTGGCAAGACAGGTTCAAAAACACCTATTGCTGCATGAATTTGTAGATAATTATCTGACAGGACTTTTTTCTACCTGTCCATGTCAATGTCCATAATAATATCTATCTATTATGGAAGGTAGTTTGTTTGTTTTGTGTGTTTGTCACATTGAGATCTCCCAAACTATAGTACCCCCCACTGCTCTTGGTACTGTTGGAAAGCCCTTGATGAGTAGGGGTGCACGGTCTCATAATGTTTAGTCCTCCGGCGCAAGAGTTATTGAATATTGAACAATATTGTCATTGAAAATTCAGTAAGATCAAAACCACAAAATTTAGGGGAATTGGGTTGCACTTTTGGTATTGTTGGAAGCCCTGAATGAGAAGGATTTTAGTGAGGTTATTTTGTAATTTTTAGACCTAATGTATGGGAGATGTTGAATTGTTAGTAGTTTTGGTCATCGGAAATTCAACTAAATTACAAAAACTGGTTTTGGAAGGAGAATTAAGTTGGCCAACAAAGTTCACACTTTGGGTGAAGGGCACAGGCCACACACTAGATTCACTTAAAAGCACCATGGAGCCTGAAGACTGCAGTCTCTGCAGGTTAAGTTATGGTTCTGCGCAACAGTAAATTTCCCAAGCTTCCCAAATTTGGAAAAGCTTAACTGTAGTCCAATAAGCTGACAACACACAAATCGTTAAGTAGCAGTACTATCACCTGAGCTCCCAGCAGAAAACCACTGGGTTAATGCACCCATAGATACCATGATGTACTATGGACTAATCAAATCCATGTGTGCACTTACAAAGCAAAAATTTGGGTGGTGCCTTTCCTTGGTGCACAAGAAGCAATCCGTGTTCCTGAGTCTTCCACATGTCCATAAGCAGCATGGAATTGTGCACCAGACTAGAGAAAGAATTTCATTCCAAAGAAATATACCTAAAAGTGTTTCTCTGTACATCAATTTGCTGTCCAAAACTCTGGAAGAAGAGTGACTCTTTATCTCTTTCCAGAACCTGTCATACATGTCTATAAATAATGCAAATACTGCAAAGATTGCCTTCAAACTACATTTAATTGCCTCTCGAATTCACCCTCTTCATCGATGATTTTGTCACTCCCTGAGCCCAGATTTTCTGTTGAGTGCATGGACCTCTTTGGAGTCTCCAATTGTAATGATGTGGCTTTGTGGTGACTACTATGCTTTGAATCAGACTGGTCAGCCATCATCTTGAGCACAAATCCCATCACAAGCAGGATAAGACTGGTGTAGTGTTGTTCAGACAAAGGCTTTGTGAAAATGATGTATGAGAGAAGGAGTGTCATAGCCTTCCATGCAGTGGTCACCTGTTTTGCAACAGAGAACTGATTAGCATTCAAACACACCAAGTAAAGCAGAATTTTGTCAATCAAGAGAGCAAAATTCAATTAGAAAAAAATGGTAACGCCCTTGACAACCCTGCCACACCCCAAAACCAAACACAAGAAAAAAGAGAGAATAGATGACAACTGACCACAGGAAAATTGTGTACCCACCATTGCTGTGGTTGCAGCACCAAAGAGGGCAATGAGGCAAAGAACAAACAGCTGTCCAACAAAGGTTGCACAGGCCTCAAATATGAGTACCAAATACACATATGGATGCTGCCACTTCCCATTCAAACAAAATGTCAAGTTGAATAAAATCTAGGGTGTTGTTCAAAATCTTGTTTCACAACACACAAGTCACAAATCCTCTGATTCAAAATCTAAATCACGAATTCCAGAACTGAAGATCAGGTACTGCAATTGCACTTTCTCACCTTGCTATTATAGGTGCTCCTGTACTCATGAACTACATAACATGGAAATAATAAAATTCTCTCTAGCAGAAAACAAACGTGGGTTATGGGGCTGTACACGGGAACAGTCAGACCATGCTCAGAAGAGCTCACCAGTGAGCACCATGGGTGGGATGAGCAAGGGCAACCCCACTACTGTCGACCAGAAGAGCATCTCCATCTGTAGCAATGAAGTTGTTTAGAATTAAGACATTGCCATCAAATTTTATCTATCCAACAAGAACTACATGCCTACAATTGGCGCAAAAGTGTGCTATGCAAGTCTTGATGGAGGACAGAAGGCAAAACCTGAGTTGTAGCAGGGTTTCTCAAAAAAATGACCTCCTGAAAGTTTCCCACAAAGGCATCCAACACAAGTGCTGCAACAACCATGACCACTCCCAGGATGCTGAAGTCTGGAGAAGCTTGAGCATCTGCAAGGGTGAAGATCACGAGACCAACAACAAACATGATGGCTGACACATACTCATGAAATGAGTACTTCTGTCTGAAACCTGGGATGAATGCTCCCATTACCATTACTGGCAACACCTGCTCATAGTGAAAAACTCCCCCCCCCCACACACAGAGTTGTAACTCCAAAATTCATTCTCAACATTCTACAGCAACTGCGAAACATCCATCCTTCCATGCTTCAACCCCAAGCCCAAAAAGAAAAATTGCTCAACAAGGTCCTGGTTTGATACAACACAAAAACATAGAGGGAAGAAACACTCAAGGACTTGAGGTTGAACAACCTTGGTGGACTTGAACATGATTTAAGCTGGGTAATTGAGAAACATAAGGGATCCCTTGGTGAGCCCATGTGACCCCATCAGTACAGCAGAGAGCTTGCAGTAGGTCCTCCAAGGATTCAGGATGTGCTTTGCTCTGAACCCATAACAAGAGATGACTCCCAAGTATACAAGTCCCTCCACAAATGTGAAGTACCAGCCATAGCTGAGCTCCCAAACCACCACCAGAACACACCCATGTCGAATCAGTCAAGTTGAAATAAGCCATGAAATGAAGCTCTGAGCTAAATTGACAGAGCAATGAAATGAAGCTCTGAGCTAAATTGATAGAGCCACGAAATGAAGCTCCAAGCTTCCGAGGACAACAGAATTTATGTACCAAAGTCATTTGCATGAGGCCTGTGGGATTGAATCCTGACCTAAGTTTGAGCTTGTTACACATATTCCTGCAAACCGATCCAGTTCCAAACAGAGGTATCAATTTATTGTGCACATGGCACAAGTGCAGCAGACTGCCTGTCTGCTGCTAAATTTCCCCCCTGTCATCTTCCACATGTGTGCAAATGCCAAGACAAAAACCGCTGAGCATACAACACCAGCCTTTATAGAAAGAAAGAGATACCATGTGAGCAGGTGCAATCCAGGTCAACTCTGCATATAAAAATTGGAAACCAAAGATTTTGAGGCCCTTGAAAGTTGAAGCAATTTCAATTTGAAGGCTTAGTCAGAGACAGACCTCGCAAATGCCATTCACCATGTAGCCAAAGAAGAAGCCACCCCCACAGATGATGAGTTGGGCCCATCGCGGCTTCAAGCTGACATTTATGCCCAGCAACCACACATAATTCTCCTCCTCTTCTGCAGACCCATCGGTTTCCCTCATCTGTCTGTCTCTCTGTCTGTCTCTGTGTTTCTCTTGTCCTTGTACAGTCTACCGATGGGTCCAACTTGCTTGAGGATCTTCTGCCTCTGTTTGCTGTATGGAGACTCCATGATCCAAATCAATGGCTCTGCTGCTGCTGCTGCTGCTGCTGTACACCAGATTTTGCAAGGACCCTTGTAACAACAGAAAACAAAAGAATTCTCATCATCCTTTTCATCTCAGGGGTCTTCAAAAAATACCTTTCTCAAACCCAATTCTCGTTCTTCCAAAAACACCCACCCCCGAGCTCGCTGAATCTTCCTCCTCGAAATTCAAACGTCGAACACGCATGCACGTGCGCGCACCCACCCACACAGACAGACACACTTACACGGAGACACACAGGTACACAGAGACAGACACAAAAAGAGTCATACATACATTTGCCTTAAATTACTTGGTTGTATATTCAGTTGATTTTGGTAGCTGGTTATACCTTCAAGCAGCCAGTTGAGAATTGAACTCAAAATTTCTCATCATAAGAAACCTTTGAATCAGTTCAATTTCCACTGAGAAAGATAGATGTTGGAACTTTTGATTACACAAGTTGGGACTGAGAAATGTATTCACCCAAAGTCTTGTTTGGTGGCTGAGTAAATTCTTCAAGAACCATTTCCATGCTTTTGCCACATTCAAATACATACTAATATTGAATGTTGCAATGCAATGAGTTTGCATGCAATGCATAGTTTGGTGCCAAATTGCATGTACAAACATTTTGTTAGGATGTTATTCCAACTTGTACTTCAAATTGTATGTAATAGAAAATGTTAGGATGTTATTCCAACTTCTACTTCGACTTGTATGTAACAGAAAATGTTTAGGATGTCATTCCAATTTGTACTTCAAATTGTATATAACAGAAGTGTGGCAATCTAAAATGGGTGAAATCAAAGAGAGCACCACCCAATCAACAGGCTTTCTCTTCAAAACATTTTCATCGCTGTAGAGAATATTCAATTTCAAGAGTGATTTCACATTTAAATGTATAAGCTGGCAGTAGAAGACCCCTACGACAAACCAATTTTTAAAAATAATAATAAACCCTGTCTTGCTTACATAACAAGAACCAAAAAAGAACTAATCAAAAGAACCCATTAGCTAAAATTTGTATGGAGGCTTCCTGTGTTTTATTCAAAGAATGGGTGATAGTCATAACCCTTTTTTGCATGCACCTGACTGAACCTTAAACCTTAAACCTAAAACCTCATGCAGCTCTAGAACAGGAAGCAGGAAGAAAAACAGAAAAAAAAAACAAAGAGTATATTTACAACCTGCAAGGGAGCCTGTGGACTGCAGAGTTAACAAACTAAGTTTACTATGCAGAAAACCAACCCAGAGTTTCTATATAGTGTGTGTGGGAAACAGTGTGATTGGCATGGGGGCATCTGCTTATGAATCTTTAGTGCAAGTTGAGCTCTCAGATCCTGGATGAGAATACCCAGTCTGTCCCAAATCCATGCTCCTTTTGTTGCCTTCATAAGCTTGCCTCTAAAGACACGCACAGCTCTTGTTGCTTCAACGTGTCAGCCACATGCGCAATCACACCTGCTCCCTCATAGTGCAGCCATTCTTGTTTCACCTGCAAATTTAGTGACCCAACCAACCAAAACCCTCTGAGACAATCTCTCTACAAATCATATTTGAGACTCCCTACCAAATCGATTGTTGTCATCATCACTTTCATCATGATTTGCATAAACATGTCTCAAGCAAGAGATCAAAGAGGAGGAGCCAGGAGCACTCAAGATAGTGCCCCCACACTTCATTCAAAAGAGCCTTACATGTATGGCATTGTGTGCCAAGAATGGCCACAGTGCAGAATGGAAGCTCACATCCACTTTTCGCCAACTCACTTGTTGCAAGCCTCGTACCATTTCTTCTGTAAAAATCACAAGAAGAAGCACCAACAAGAGGATAAGAGTTTGGTTCCGGCAAATAGCAAGTTGTTGCTAAGCTTAGAGTGAGCTCAAGAAAATGTCATGGGTATGGAATTGGGGACTTCACACATCTGGTTGAAATCTTCAACATATATGAAAAAGGGACGAAATGAATAAAACCCTAATCCCAATTCATACATCTGACAGCACAATTTCTCATCTCAAGACAAAACACAAATCACTTGGGGTTTTACATGAGTCTTGCAAATCAAAAAACATGTGAAGGAAGCTATGAGGAAATGGTGGTTTTCAACCTTCAAGTATGTCATGATAACTTGCCGCTTTCTTGCTACTTGGAGCCACTTGAGCTGCTGCTTTTGCTCGAGCAGTCTCCTGCTCAAAACTGGGTAATTTGCTTTCCACAGCTGGACAATACACCACATTCACGATATGTTTGTAACCATTCAACGAGTTCCTCGGAGGCTGTTAACATGGCCAATTTTTCACTGTGAGAAACATGTCCTTGAAATTCATCTAAAGAAACAAGAAATCCAGAAGGGAGGACAAAGAAGAATGTGAAAATCAAAACTGGAGACTTGAACCCAAACAGGAGGCACAAAAAGGGCAAAGAAGAACCTTCGAAAGTTCAGACTCTCTTCGAATTGATGATGTACGCCATCCCACCATATCTGTAGCCAGTCAATTAAGGTTCTTGCTCCATCAAAAGCACAAAAAATAGAAATCAGCAATAAATGAAACAACAACAGCAGAAGAGACAAAAGAAAGTCCTTCTGAAAATCCTTTTGACCAGCTCTTCATCTCACCAACAGGATCCCAAACTTTCAACCATGCTAACTAAGTGAGGATACGGTCATAGCTGACATTTGCATACACCACTCTTGACTTGAAAGCACGAAGTGCAGATCTGTGATATCACGGCTCCACACACAAATTGGGAATTCAATGTTGAGCAGACTCTAACGCCAGATGATTGACTACAAAATTGTCACAACCAACAGATAAGAGAGACAGAGACAGAGAGTCCTGAACTGGAAAGTAGTGGCCCTAGAAGTAAAGAACATACGTACATGAAGGGACCTTCTTGGCAATCTGAGGCCATTCGCAAAAGAAGGGGCGGATCACTAGGTTTTCCATCTGTCAAAAAGAGTTGCTTTCCAGTCTGCCCGACAACAAAGGGTGCAATGGGTGCTGCAATTTTTTCCAAAACTGGCACTCCCAGGAGAAAGGGTAACTGCAGCAAGGAGTCACAGGCACAATCAATCATTAACAAAGCTTTGCTTCCTAGGTGTGCAGGTGAAATGAAAACCCTAGAATATGTTTCAAACACAGACACTAGAACTGGTTCAAAGACACACCAGAGATTTGTTGAGAAATTGAGGAATGCAATCCTCACTATTTATCAATGTACCTGTTTCTTCCCTCTCACACCCAGATGAGGGCTAGCAAGTGTGATGAAGTTGACGGCTTCAAGACCAGCCACTTTGGCTTCCTCATGAGACTGCTGGAACCCAGGAAACTCATGGCTGCCTCCTCGACTCTCCAGTTCTTCGAGCAAGATGACATCTTCATTATAACCAACTTGCGGTGTATACAGCATTGCAATTGCATACCTTGCAAACAGACCCCCAAGCGAATGGGCTACAAACGATATCCGTTTCAAACTCGGAGCTCCATCTACAATTTGCTGAACCTGCCCAATTGATAAAAAAAAAAAATGAACCATAGAATAACTTTTTTCTTGGAAAAAGTCTCAGAAAATAATACTTCAGAAAGAACACAGGCACGCACACACAAAACCAACAAGCAACTATGTTATGGATGGTGGAGCACGACACAGACAGAAACAGAGCATGTTACCTCATCTGCAAGGCGTTTGCCACCCAAATCAATGCCCGCCAATGTTTGAAGAAAGGAATTTACAGAGCTCGCTGCCACACAAAGACAAATGCACAAATTAGGTTAAAGAGCCAGAGCCAGAAATTGTCAATACAATAAGTCACGGTTGCAAATTGCAAGAAACCTTTCCTGATCTTCCAACAAGAGCAGCTGAAGTCCAAGCAAGGGTTTTAAAGAACCGGAGGACTCAATAATTCTACCTACCATGTATGAGAAATTTGTTGCCAAGGCGACTCTTCAACTCGCCTTCCACATACTTCCAGTCACTCGGGCTACAAACAAACAAAAAAAGTGATCGAATTAGCAAAACAGATTTGCAACCACCTGCTGCTGCTTTCTGCAACAAGGGTGCTTAACAAAACACACAAATCTATCCCAAGTTTGTTCGTTTCTGATGATGATTCTGAAAATCCATCAATTCCTCATGATGCAATGACAACAGCAGCAGCAATCAAAGCAAAACCTTGCTCAGTGTTTGGTTGTGATCACTCTAAACCCTATCCATGTTCAGCATGTTCAGGCTTGTTTTAGCCAAAAAAATATTTCAGAGTTTTGTTGTGATCTCTCTAAACCCTCTTCATCTTCAGCATGTTCAAGCTTTTGCAAAAACATTTCACACTTCAGATATGTTTTGTGAGAGAGAAAAGGAAACACAGACACAGACGGACAGACAGACAGACAGACAGACAGACAGTTTTCAGTACCTGGCCAGAATACCATGCACAAGGACAACAAGATGGTCAGGTCGCACATTGAGCTGCTGTGCTCTCTCAAACTGGGGCTGAATAACAGGCACCAAGGTATTGCTGCTGATACTAGAGCTCCCTCTCTTCATCCTCTTTGAATCACTGTTCTCTCTACTCCTTCTGCCATCACCTACTGCCATCTCCACCACCACCACCAAGGAAGAGGAAGAAGAAATTCATTGGAGAGAATTCCATTAAAGACAGAACGATCAAATCAAAGTACAGGAGCACATCATATTTTGATTGTTACATGATCTTTTTCATCTTTTGCAGCCGATTTGCAAACAACAAAACATAATAAAGCTTTCTTTCGTGCACAAAAACAAAAATAATAAGTAATTTTTCTTTTTTATAGAAAACCACTTGCTGATAGGTACGTAGGTTACCTTGGGAAAAAAAACTGAGCAGGAGTTTGCCTCCAAAGACGCAGTCCCATAAAACCTCGGGAAGAAGAAGCTTTGGAAATGAAAGTGAGGCAGCGGCGGCCGATCCACAATCTTCTGCTGCATAATCATCATCGGCCGCCGCGTTCTGAGACATTGCTAGCACAAAACTGTACTTATAAATGCAGAAAAACAACGACGACGACAAAGCCTGCTGCAAACCGTATCAGTAGTAGTAGTAGTAGTAGTAGTCTAAAGTTCCTCTCGATCCCTCCTCACAAACGGGATCGAGAGCTCTGGACATGGATATGTCCCGCAGGCACACGAGGTTAGTTTTTCTTCCCTTCCCTGCCCTTCCCTCTTCTTACCTTGGAACTGAGGAGAAGAAGAGAGTTCGTGTCGGCAGTGCTAAGGAAATGTGGAGAAGACGACAGACGACGACCAAGAGGACGACAATGATGATATTGATGATGATGGCGGCAGGTGTCAGAAGAAGAAGAAGAAGAGTAGCTTCCACAAGTGTGCGCAATTGTTATGATCCTGCAGCAACCCTTATTAGTGCGATTTTCTTCAGCACAGCTGCTGCGGCTCCTGCTGTCATCGCTCCATGATGCACAGACCAAAACTGACGCTTCTTGTTGGTACCTACTCTCTCTGTCTCTGTCTGTCTCTCTTCTGTCTGTCGCGATTGCTGCAGCTCCCTGCGTGCGCACCCGGACACTGCGACGACGACGGCCCGACGCCATCTCTACACGCATACCGTATTGCCATCTTTTCACGCATACAGTCTTTTCTTTACAAGTATTCCGTATGTATCTTTCTACATATTATCGTATTTAACTTTTCACTCATACCGTATGTATCTTTCTACATATTCTCGTATTTAACTTTTCACTCATACCGTATGTATCTTTCTACATATTCTCGTATTTAACTTTTCA
>Ga0116227_10005380_pt1 | contig 26990 bp, 22 predicted proteins | sample S1TSphgellanicum_FD_89693 | JGI IMG/M metagenome (GOLD analysis project Ga0116227, IMG submission 89693) | Host-associated microbial communities from peat moss isolated from Minnesota, USA - S1T2_Fb - Sphagnum magellanicum MG | ecosystem: Host-associated > Plants > Peat moss > Unclassified...
AAAAAAAAAAAAACTATTTTCCCTTAACTTCTTTATCTTTGCTATTTTGTTGTCTATTGATGTTGGTGTTGTTGTCGTCACTATTCGCCTCCTTTGCTCCAAAAAGTGGTTGTTGTCATATGTCCCATCATGCTAAGAAAATTTAGAAAGTTTAGGAGACCTAAACCCTCATTGCCACTAGTTCTTCTTTCTAGGGAAGAGGGTGGATGTGGGTTTCAGCATGACTAAGTTTGTTGGGGGCTTTGTCAACAAACCCAAATGAGCTAAGTAAAAACCCTAGATGAAAACCTTAACTCCTCGCAAGACAATTCAAGCTAACACATATTATTTGGTTTTGAAATTTGTTTTCATTATCCAAGCATCATCCAACAAACTTTGAAAACCACAAGCATACAAGGTAATCCTATTAAAGAAGCCAACAAAACTCATACTTGTCAAGGCCTTGTAACCACATGGCAAAGAAAATGCTCTTATTTATAATTGGGTAGGCCATCCTCTTCTCTCTTTAAAACTAAGATTTGTATAGGAAGGTGCTCGGCAAGGTATTTAGGCATTTCATACTAAGATTTAATAAAATTTCCTTACTTTGCGGATACCACTAAAAGAGCGGTTAGGGGGTGAAAGGAGGTCCAAAGACAAGGTGAAGACAAGGTGAAGACAAGGTGACTTTACGAAAAAAAAAAAAAAAAACTTGGAAATTATCTAGAGTTGCTTTTGCTACAACATTGCAACTCCTTGAATCCCATGATTGCTCACACCATAACCATCTCTGCCTCCTCCTCCTCCTCTTGATACTCTATAACATGCATGCTAAGTTCAACAGATACTAAATCTATGACAAAGAAAAACATTGAAAGAAAAACAAGGTACCCACAGAAGAGAAAATCAGTGCTGAGTATTAGCACCACAATACTCCTATGTTGTTTGTTTCTTGTACAGAACTCTCTCTTTTGTAACAAAGGTGAAAATAGAAGTAGGAGGATGCAAGCTTACCACTGACTTATGCACCCCGTTTGCACAATTTTACATAACATAACTTCTTGTCCCCCAAAATCTATGTCTTGTTGAAGATTTGATGTTAGCATAACGTTGACATTGGGTTAACATTTCATACTAGTATGGCTGCCATGTCTCTTTCTGTGTCAACATCTTTTTTGTGAATACTCAATAAAATTTTGTTTTTTAAGACTGACTTAGCAACAAGATAACCATGCAATATTGGTCATCCAAATTTCAATATTCTTAGTGGATTTAACACATTTGTGTTGGCTGTTCAGCGGTTTGTCTAGTTAATGTTGGCCACTGTGAACCTTGAACACCTACCAGCGCACCATGATGGATGGATGGTAAGTGGTCAGAGAACAGTTATCTGTTGGGTTCCAGTTCCCTGGCTAACCATGGTGATTAGCTCAGTTGCTTTTTTTTAATAGGTAGTAGAAACAGTACTTAACTATATATAAACTATAAACCATCTACTTCCCTAATAATCACCTATTTTTTACCTATCTTCCTATATACGAGACCTATTTCCTATAGAATTGGCTACCAAGGTGAAACCAAATAGTAACTCAGTTGAGGTTCATCCACAACTGAGTAACAACAGGCATCCAATGGATGGTGCACAGGTGGGTGCTGATTCACTATGGCCCTTAATGTTAGCTGTTCTTGTGTTCTGGGCCTTGGCCAGTCTTCACATTTTATTTATTTGTCCTCTTCTTAATTTTCCTTAACCCCAGCGGCGATTTTCTGGTTTGCCTAGTAAATGGAGCGAATCAGGCTGACTACGTCACAGGTTCGAACATCATTGGAGGGCTTTTGAACCTGCATTATTGCTTTGCTAGTGGACTTACATGGAAACATCCGCTACTTACTTAGGCTACTGGAAAAAGAAAACAAAAGTAACCCACCAGCTAGACTGGTTTTGGCTGAGGCAGAAAGTTAACTAACCATGGGCCTTAACTATGTTCTAACTACTAACCATTCACAAGCATCTACCTACCTAACAGTCACCAAGTGTCTTCTCCTCCGTCCTGACTAGGCTGAATCAACACCCACATTGGTACCTTCACCTTTTTGATTGAGGCCTCTTTGTGTCTAGAACTGGTTTGTCCATAGAAAATTGGTGACGTGGCATCACCCCATTGGCGGAGAGGTCACATGTTACAACCCATATCCGTTGTGTACTGGGTTGGCCAGATGGGTGCAGGAGGGTTATGGTGATAGCCACAACAACATTCATCCCAAATGTTGACATAATCATCGGTGATAGGCAGTTGAAATCCCATCCATTGAGTCACCGTTTATGTCTCACAACACATAACAAGGGTCAAGCAGGCCAGTTATGTAGTCCATATTAAGCCCAAAACATGTTAGATTTGAACCGAAAGAACCTTATTTAGTCTGAGCATAGGGTATTTGCAATATTTAGAAATAATTTAAATGAATTTTGGGATTTTTACCATGGTACCAACATGGGTGCTGGTTTACCCAAGGCCAGTACATTACCTACATGCACACCTACAGGATAACAACTTACATAAGACCTACACGGTAATTACTTACATAGGTAGTCACTAGTTGCTTAGGTAGAGAAAGTACTACAAGGGCTACAAGATAAGTTAGGGAGGTGAAATGTTGCTAAGTTCAAGTTCATCCACATGAGTCATATAATGGGTTTCCAAATGGATGTTGGAGTGGTGTATGCTGGGTCACATAATTGCCCTTGAGGAGGCAATCTCGTGCAGTGAAATGCCACATTTGTTCTGATCATGACAAATTACAAATTCTAAGATGCTTCCTCCTCTTATTCCCATACTTGTTTTGGCTTGTTCCAAACTTCGGCTTCCTCTTGTTCCCATACTAGTTTTTTCTCGTTCAAAAGTTCTAGCTACAACATACACAACCCCCCCCCCCCCCACATAAGGAACTTATGGGGTGGGTGTGTGAGTTGTTCTCAAATTGGAGGACCGACTCCGCTAATGCTTCGGACATGACCCTGCAAAATAAAAATTGGATGAAGAAAAGTCAAAACATGCCTGTTTGGTTCAGCAAAATGGTTTTGGGGCGCAGCATTTTTGCACAGTTTTGCTGAGGTTGGTAAAAGGCACAGCAAAGTGTAACACCTGCTAGAGAATAAATATAATCTGACTGATACTGATTGGTCAATCATGATTGGTCCAGGTGGTTTGCTATTACTGTAGTCTCCCACCTATTGGCAGTCCCAATATTAATTTTATGGGCAGGATTGGAATAAATGAATAACTGAAACTTGGATACGAGAAATATTTTTGCAGGGTCACATACTAGGTAAGCACGTTTGGAGAAGCTCAAACACGAGGCAACACTGCAGAGCATACGTACTCTGAAATTGTCATGCATGTCATGCACAATAGGGTTAATGAGAGAAATTTTAAAAATCATAATGCTGACCATTTGGAACCATTGATTTGTGCAAAAATCCACCTTCCCTTCCAAAACTATAACTCATGACAGATTGACAAAGGGAGAGAGAGAGAGAGAGAAAGAGAGTTTTATTTAAAAACTTCAACAATTCACTGGTACCCAAGAGATTATTTAATTATTATTATTTTATTTTTTGGGGCACAAATGGAAAAAAAATCCTTAAAGAAAGTTAAAAACCCAGGTAGTTACCTAAACCTAGCTAGAAAAGTTAAGTGTAAGTAATTACTAGTTAACTAGGGAAGTGGGAGTAAAAAGTTAGGCAGGCTACGGTAGGCTACGGTAGGCTAGGCTTTGGATTTTTAGTAATGAAAAACGTAAGTTTAGTGAGATTGTGGTTGCTCCCCTCACGCGGCAAAGTGAGCGGCAATTACGGGGTCGGTTGACAACGCCACTAGTGCAGTGCAGTGCAGCAGCCAAGCTTCCGACGACGACGAAGCTTTGAACCCCCCCCCCACTTTCACACACATACACGCCGCTCTTGCGCGGCTTTTCGGGCATCAGCGTCGTGGTGGGATCTTCCTGCCTCCCTTTGCCTTCTTGCTCCTAAAACTAGGTTGGCTTCTGCCTCTGACTTTACATCATTTCGCCTGCTTGCCTACCTACTGCTTGCTTTGCATGCTGCAGTTGCAGTAGCGGCATTTGCAATAACCTGTGTGGTTTGGTTCTTTTCCTTCTTTTTCTTTTTTTGGTTTTGGTTTTGGTTTTTCCTTGGGTCTCATTTCTACAGGTGTCGTCTGTGTTTAGGTTCCAGTTGGGGGAGGTTTTGTAAGTGATCGTGTTGCTGCTCGGGGACTCGTTCATCAGCTTTGTCGATTTCTCTGTTTTTGTGTGTGTGTGTGTGGTTTTTTTGGGCCCTTTTGGGTCTAGTAGTCGTCTGAAAGTAAGAGGGGATACATTTCTGAGAGAAGACATTTTGGGTTGTTGGTGGTGGCGGTGTTGTTGTGTCGTGTGCTTGCTTCTAGTCCCTGGGAACCTTTCTCTTGTTGGGTTTGGGGGATGTTTTTTTTCCTCCCTCTCTCTTCGGGTTGCAGTTTTGGTTCCTGTCTGTGTTTCTGATTTGGGTCGTGTTTCTTTTCTTGTTAGCTGTTTGTGTGTTGTTTTTGTTGCAGTATAACACTCGAGCTTCTACTAGTTCTGTTCTCCTCTGGTTGCCGGCCCCGGTAGTCCCGAAACTAGGGGCAACGATGGACGTGAAGCTGGTATGGCATTGCCGGCGACTTTAATATTCCCATTTGCGACAGGCTTGTTTCCCTCGGCTCGCTTCTGGCAAGTGCAGTGAACAGGGACTAGCAGTGTTCCGCGAGGTAAAAGTTCACGGAGTTGAACAGCTGTTCACGAACTTCGCCAACCTCGACTCTCAGTTGTGCAAGCAGAGACAGACAACAACAGGGCTTACAACTCTCCAGGGCGCCGCCGTCGCCGCCGCTATGGTTCTCCACAGTTTCTATCATGAGTAGTTTCTGTGATCAGTACTTTCAGCAGCGCAGGCAGAGTACTCGAGGTACAGGAGTATCGAACGTTTTGGTAAAGCTGGTAGATCGTTGGTCATAGCTACGTACTATGGCATTCAGAAGGGGATCTCATGGGCCCCTCTCAACGTCGAGGAAAAGCGCTAGATCAAGTGGTGGGTACCGTGCATCTGTCATCGTCTTGCTGCTCGTTTCTGTGGTCGCACCTCTCACTATCCTTGTGGGCCAGTCCAGCAACTTGTTCACTTCTGGTACGTGCGCGCCCCTCTCAGCCCTTTAGTTGCAAGCACTCTGCAGTTCGCTTCTTGGGTTTCAGGAATATTGTGGCATTGTGAAGTCTCCGGCCATGCAGTTGGGGCGGTGAAGAAGACCCGTATGCTGATATCATAGGATTCTAGGTTGTACCCATTATATTAGGACCTTGAGGTTCTGGACTAGAGGAAGGCAGCTGTGGAAGATGTTACCAAGCTGCTGGTCCAGATGCTTCTACAAAATGGTTTTGAATGATAGATTATAGTGCCCATGTACAGAGCTCCAATGGGTTGAGGTCAGATGCCACATATATCTTGGGCAAAAAAACAGCAGTGCGGCAGTATTCATGTGCAGATCAATGTCTTGCAGGTCTGAAAGACTTACAGCATTCAGGAAGTAGCCTACTCGATTGAGCATTCTTGCAAGCTGACTTTTGGCTGGCAAGATGTGCAATCTTCTTGAGAGAAATCAAGCTCTTTTTGACCCATTTCCAGTCAGGAATATACTTGTGCTCTTTGTAGTTTGAGTACAGTATCTATGGTTTCTGAGCATAGATCTTCAATGGCATGTGTGCAGGTCAAAATGGAACAAATGATTCAGTGAGTTTGCTCATCACTGAATGGCCCAAAACTCCTCCACACATCAGGCTCTGCTAATTTGGCTAATGATCTTCACCCCTTGCATGCTTGCATACAGATCCATGTCAATGGATTAACTGTCTTCATGTGTTTTTGGGAGGGGATTTTTAGGATAGGAAGATCTGTTTTCACATAATCCTTTCCTTTTGAGTACCAGCTTCCTTAACCCATAACTGGTTTTTCTTGTGTGCAGTTGGGAGCCGATGATGTCAAGAGGCGCAGTGCATTGGAGGCTATAGAATCTCTCATTCCCAAGGAGGTATGTTCCTTGACCCTGACATATATTTCAGACTCTTTTGGGGGTCTGGCCTGCTGCTTTATTGACGCTGTTGTGTGCAGGGTTTTTTAAAAGTCCACTTTGATTCTTCAGTCCTACGAAGAGCTCTACCCGCTTATCTATAACTGGCAGTTACTACAACAATGATCTGCCTAAGATATTTTCCATTGGTTTGCTAAATATCAGACTGTTGCATATTTCTTTTGTGGTTTTATGTGTTTTGATTGTTGACAGGGGCACAGCAAAATGTTTCCATAACTTTTGCTTGCTTTGTTTTGATCAGGTACTAGATATTGTAGGTGCCAAGCCAGGGGGCTCTGAACCTTTGAACCGGAATATTGTTGGTGGCCAAGACCTCTTGTCTTCTTGGGTTCGAGAAGATGCAGTGGGTGTCAGCCGGCAGAGCTCCAACATGTATCGGGTAGCAACTCTTAAACTTGTTTTTCTAATTCATGCAGATGCTTGAGGAAAACTGGCACTTGACATCTCATGTGGATGTTCTTGTGTGCAAGTGGAGAAGAGACCAACAAACCCGTATTCCAATAGAGTTCTGGAGCTAGTTTGTATGCAGGGTTAAGAGCCTTTTCCCTTCTTCAAATATCCATTTATCAACCCTTACTTTGACATTGAACTTCTGCAGACTGGAGTTTTTTGTGATTATCCACTTTGGCAAACCATCTTGTGATGGATTGTGAATTGGTTTTTTAATGTGGGTATGGGGTTATCCGTGCAATTTCACCATTGAATCTGTCCTGTTGTGTGTCAAACTTCAGGAGCCGAAAGCACTTCTGGAGGATCATAACAAAGACACAAAAGCTGATGGCAAACATGAATCTGGAAAACTGACAGGTAAATGACTCAGGAAGTTTTTCTTGCAGAGAGATTTGTGATCTGTGGCATTAAGATGTTTGCCCATGGGGTGTCAGTAGAGGTTTTTATTATGAATCATGTTTTTCAAATGCAGTATTTGTGGTGTACAAGACACAAGATGTAATCATGTTTACAATTTTGTGTATATATTTGACTGTGTGAAGCACAGGTGGAGTCATTCAGCAGGTTGTATCTGCCAGTGAGAGTCGAAAGCCAGGAAAGAAGGTATGTATCTCATCTTTGATGGGATCTTATGCAGAGCTTTTGATATGAGTCATTGAGGAGACTACTACACTCTACATTTTATTTAGCTGGTGGGTGTGGATCTCAATGCTTGAATCCAGGAATTCCACCATGTTTGCTAGAGTTTTGGGTGTATTTCCCCATATTTTCAAGATATTTGCATATTCTTGATGGATTACATCAATGAAGAGTTCTGCAATTTAGGAAGCACTTTGGGGATTTTAGTAATTTAGATAGAAGACTAAATTGAGTGCACTGTGAAAATTGTTTATGAATGCAGCAGTTCATGCTAGTCAGGTACATAAGAAAAGGATTCTGACAGCTCTAGGTGTAACAGGATGCAGATGTGGGCAAAAGTGTTTCGGCCAAGTCTGGTAATCAGACAGAAGATAATCTGGTGCGACAGATGCGAGATCAGCTCATTATGGCCAGGGTGTATGCGAATCTTGCACAGGGCCAGAGTCACTTTGATCTTGTCAATGATTTGAAACAGCGTATCAAAGAACACAAAACCTTTGTAGGGGATGCCAATGCTGATGCTGAACTTCCAAGTGGGTGAGTGTCTATTTGAGGATTACAGTTGTTAATCTACCTGTGATAATTCTGTACATCAGACCCTATCCAGCAGGAGTATATACCCTTTGGAGCCTAGATGTGCATAGAATGTCAGTCAATTTCCTGATGGGGGCTGATCGTGCGTTTGGAAGAGCATGGTCGGGGATACTTTGTCTGGAGTGAATTACTGCAGACAATTACAAGGGCCTCATAGACGCAACTTGGAACATGCAGGGCAGAAGAGAAGGTGAAGCTAATGGCAGAGGTGTTGGTACAAGCACAGGAGAAGAATTATGACACTGCCACCATGGTCAAGAAGCTGAGAGCCATGCTCCAGTCAGCTGAGGAGAATGCTCGCATGCTCAAGAAACAGAGCACATTTTTGAGCCAGTTGGCTGCCAAAACTATTCCCAAGGGCCTCCATTGCTTCTCCATGTCTCTGACAGTGGAGTACCACATGCTCCCACTTAATCAAAGGGACTTCCCTCATCAGGAGAAACTCGAAGATCCCAGTCTCTATCACTATGCTCTCTTTTCTGACAACATCCTTGCAACAGGAGTGGTTGTGAACTCAGCCATCTCGAATGCAAAGGTTTGTTCGCATGGAACCTCCCTTTCACCTTGACTGTAGCAGTTGTAGGTGGGAAATCTTCTTAGCTAACTTGAGAGCTGAAAATGTCAAGCTACCCATGAAAGCTTACAAGCCTGTCTGCAGGATGGGCAGTCATAGGCTAGAAAGAGGCCCTTGTGCAGTTGTTTGTGCACAACAGTCACACAATGCCTTGAAATGCTTAGGAAGGCTCCAGTACATTTTTCTAACCATCGGCCATTGGTAGCAGGAACCTGAAAAGCATGTTTTCCACATAGTAACAGACAAGCTAAACTTTGGAGCCATGAAGATGTGGTTTCTGGCAAATCCTCCTGGAGCTGCAACTATTGAAGTCCAGAATGTTGACGATTTCAAGTGGCTGAACTCCTCTTACTGTCCAGTGCTGCGCCAACTAGAATCATCTGCCATGAAGAACTTCTACTTCAAGGCTGACAGTGCCATAACCTTGGCTGCAGGAACATCCAATCTGAAGTATCGCAACCCCAAATATCTCTCAATGTTGAATCACTTACGGTTTTATCTTCCTGAAGTTTATCCGAAGCTGGACAAGATCCTCTTTCTGGATGATGACATTGTGGTTCAAAAAGACCTTACCCCACTGTGGGATGTTGATCTTGAGGGCAATGTCAATGGTGCAGTCGAAACCTGTGGTGCCAGTTTCCATCGCTTTGATAAATACTTGAACTTCTCAAACCCCTTGATCTCCCAGAACTTTGATCCAAATGCATGTGGGTGGGCATATGGAATGAATGTCTTTGATTTGAATCAGTGGAAGAAGCATGACATTACAGGCATCTATCACAGATGGCAGAGCAAGGTGTGTATATTGCTCACAGGTTTCCTGCTTCCAAATTCTGAACTAGTTGCTATCTTACCTGCAACCACTTCAGAGGATTTCTCCAAAAGAATTTTTTTTGCAAACTTGAGATGATGATTACTGGTGTCTATTCTGGTTCCTGCCTAATCTTGGGCATTTGTGTATGTGCAGAACAAGGATAGATTGCTGTGGAAGCTTGGAACTCTACCACCAGGCTTGATCACATTCTACAATTTGACATATCCGCTCGAGAAGTCATGGCATGTGTTGGGGCTGGGCTACAATTCAGCTGTTGAGGATTCAGACATTGCAACTGCAGCTGTAATCCACTATAACGGAAACATGAAGCCCTGGTTAGACATTGGCATGAGCAAGTACAAACCTTTATGGTCCAAGTATGTCAACTATAACCAGCCATACCTACGGCAGTGCAACATCAGTGATTAATTTCTCTTATCCATGATAGAGATGATAACAAGATGTCGCTTACATGTAGCAGGAGCTGAGTTGAATCCCTAGAATTATAGCTGCATTTAAGGGCTACCCTTGTAGTCTTGTGATCAGCAGTATCCCTGACTATGAGGTCCATAACCCCTTTGCTCCTTCTGCATGTATAGTTTTGTAGGCAACCTCTTAACCCCCTTTCAAATAATTTTCGGTCTTCTTTTGCCTCAGCACTGCTGTGAAACTGTCATCTGCCCCATAGCTTTGATCGCATGTTGAATAGAAATATACTGGCACAGTTTTATATTCAGCCCTTTGTTTACAAAAGAGAAAGTATGTCTTTGGGTGCATGGCAGGTGTTGAGAAAGACCAAACCTGAAATACAGTTACCAAAATTTATGGAAATTTCCCCAGAAAGCAAGAACTGCTTTGTGCTAACTTGTAGAGTGGTCCCTCAGGTGTAGTGTATATATATTGATACTCACCCATTTATATGTAACTGTTGCTACTTACATTTGTTTCTCTCTAATTGCATGACAAGATGCCTATGTCACAATGTTTCAGGCTTTTCTTTGTTTTTTGAGATGAAGTCCTTCACTCTATCACCAAAAAGATGAAAGTTTTTTGCCAACAAGTGAATGAACCACTGCTGGGGATCTGTCTCTTTTTTACTTTCCATTTTGAGTGACCTTTCTCACTTCCAGTATAATTCTCCCTAGCTGTTGTAAAACCTGTCTTCTCTGTGGGAACCCATACACTTCCCTTTGCATGACAGATATTCTTGTTTATTTTCGTACCGTTTTGATTTTCTAGTGTAAACTTGACTAATTTTGCTCTTTTTTGGGAAAGAATAATTCATCCCTTCCCAGGCTGATCCTTATATAAAAGTCTTTCTCGAACCATCCTCATTGCTGGTGGTTTGACACATTCTCTTCCTAATTCCATAAAAATGCCTTCAAATTGCATGTGATGAAACATGCTATCTTCAAATGTTATAGGCGGAGCCTCTTATGTGGCCCATTATTTACATCTTTTAATTGTGCAAAGTCTGTCTGTTTGGTCTCTCCCAGCCAGATTCTGCACAAGATATTGCTTGCCTTTTAACACCAATAAGTGGACATGCTCCTGCCAGTTCTGTCTACCAGCAATGTCCTGCAGGATCCTATTGGGGCGAGCACATAATGACTACCCATTCACTTGGGTCTAGAACACCTTAATGCACAAAGTAGCTTTGGACCTTGTGGTGAGAAATGGGTAATCTTCAAAGTTAAAGCACACTTGTAAAAAGTAGGTAGTAGTCTAGAATTCGCTTAAACGGCTTGAACTTAAGACTCCAGAAGTAGGTACTGAGGCAAATGGTTTGATGCTTTTGGTATTCAAAGATTTATTCTAAGTAGTTTAGTAGGTAGGTATCTCATTTTATTTCTTTCTTGTTTGATTATTGGTTTTGTTGCAAATTTTTAGTGTTCTTGTTAAGTGTTATAAGTGATGAAACCCTACCAAACTTTATAAAAAGAAAGCACCCAAAGTGCAAGAACCATAGCCTAGGTAGACAAAAGAGCCCCAAAGAGGTGAGTCACACAGAAGAAAGGGAACCACTAAGTACCGAAACCTCCACCAATCACATGAAGCATATCAACTAAAAAAGGGGGAGGTAAACTTGATAAAACTCCAAGCCTAAAACGACCCTACCTTGGAGTAATAGTTCGCCTTGAGATGGAAGCGGCTTGCATTCTATGTAAAGCCATTGACATTCTCTGTCTATAATAGGAACGTAAAATCGATAAAAGAGGGCCTCCAATGCATTTTGTTGTCCATGCCATGTTAACACATTGATGAAGAAAATTGTTGGATTGTTGGTGATGACACGCAAAAACTTCTATGACAAGAGGAATAAACATGTCCATTGGGTAACAATCACGATAAAGGCCTTCCTTCACTCACTTGAGTTGCCACTATAGCAGCCACCCCACAACAAAAAGTCGTTCGTGACACCAAGTCTATTCAAGTGGGGTTGACAATGACAACATCAACCAATGTGCATCCATCAATAGAACAATGTTGACATGTCGACGAGAAGATTGAAGAGAAGGCGGTGGAAAAATGTGGGTTTGCTCCCTTAGGACAATAATTTTGCATCTTTCACAAGCATCCGAAATGGCATCATCGGATGTAATCCTTTCCCCGCCATGGGCACAATAAAGGAGGTAGATCTTTAAAGGGTTTAATAGTTGGGCACATATGCAATGGGTTAGACCAAGAATCAAAGGACGGGGGAAGCCTAACTTGGTTCACAATGTGGAGGAAGAAACATTTGAAGGCAAATGGAAGCATGGGATGGTAAGGCAAACATTAACCAAGTTTTCACACCAGGCCCTACACAAGACCTCAAGTGCGCTCAATGCAAATTAGAAGACATGTTAGAGATGATGCTAGAAAAAGAATGGTCATGTAATCTCTTTGAAATAATCTCTTAAAGTCAATATATTCCCCTCTCTGCAAACTATTCGAATGAAGGTAGACATGTTGTTGTAGCCAGGGAAAAAACTTTTGAAACAATTTCAAGTGCACTTGAACTATTCGCTCCAATAGGAATGGGCGTGAATTTAACAAAAATCTAGAAGCGATGACTAGCGCAACTTATGCCCAATTTCCCAAATATGTTGCCAATGCATTGGTCTCTACAAAAATGAAGCCTATCCCACCACTAGAAATGGGGAATGAAACCTATCAATGCACCAAAGGGGCCTTTGGACACTTGAATGAACTTGGGCTTAAAAGCCTTTTGAAAACCTTCATGAGAGTCAAATTGAAAGATGTAAGTTAACGTTGAAAGCTTAGGAGGCGCAGGAATGCACGAAGCAAATAGGAAAATCTCTGCACAAAACATCGAAATAAGGTCTTGAAAACAACACGGATGTCCTTTAACCCTAGAAGCATACTTACATAGTGAATGTCCTCATCTAATGTAACTCGAATGCCAAGTTCCATTGCTTCAGACCCACCCTAGACTACCACACCAAATTGATGAGGTGACAAATGAAAACAAAACTCATCCCAAAGTTGAAAACATAAGGTCTGTTGACCAACCGATAGAAGACCTCGCCCATTGTAATGGGTTTGATGCCACTCGAAAGCTTGGCCAACGCCAAAAGCTTAATGGCACCAAGGACGCGAATAATGGGCCTTGGGAAATGACCCATTGCCACATAGGAACTCAACTAGTGGAGGTGTAGGAAATTGTTAACAAAATCTTTGGGTTGAAAACATCCTAAAGTTGCTTAAAACCATGCTAGAAGGTCCTCTAGAGGAAGATCAAACATGCGGACGAAAGCTGACCTAAAAGAATCTAAGGATAACTTTATTTTTCTATCTGGTTGAAAGTCCACCAAAGAATCAAGATAAGGGGAAGGTGAAATTGAAGGGTGGAAAACTTGCAAAGTTGACATGATTTTTGAAGAAGCAACAATTTGGGCCAAGGGGGTAAAGGCTTGTCACATTAACATACTTTCCAACACACTTGAAAGCCAAGTTCTGCCCAAGCCGTTGTGAAGGGGGCACACCAGAAGAGGAATCTGAAAGGAGCAAAGGCACCAAGGGGCCTTGGTCCAAAGGTATAGTTGTAGCAAATGTTGGCCTTTGAAAAAAATGTTCTGTCTGAAGCTCCTCCCAATCTCTTGATAAAAGTCGTTAAAGCCAAGCTCTAGTATTTCAATAATTGACAATGCCACCCCAAGCGAGGAGGACAAGAAAACATTGAGAAAAAAGGAAAAAAAAATGTTAAGTGGCAATGTTGAAGAGGTTTTGAACAAGGCGATCCAAAAGCAGACAAAAAGCAACATGCACTTCCCGTCGCAAAATGAACGGGATCCTCAAATACAAGTGGGACTGAGGAAGACCTAAATGAAAAGCACTAAGGGTCCACATCTAACACCCAAGCCACAAGAGGGGGAGAAGGGGCAAGAAGAGAAGCCAAAGGGCAAGAAGAACCACCAAAAGAAAGAGCATGAAAAGCTTGATAATGCCATTGATGACGAGACATATCACATCGTGAAAATAAGGCACCACATCCAGCACACGGGACATCACGTTGGGCCTTGCTCTTGCTACTAAGGGAAGAAGTGGGCCTAATTTGACAACCGGCCTGAACGGCTGCACCAGAAAGGGGGGGGGGATGGGGAAACAAAGGCCAAACCTGCCATCATCAGGGGCTTCTAGAACGTTTGCCACGGAGCCCACGCAATAGAGTTCGACGAATCTCTTCTAATGAACGGCTTGCTCAATAGAATGCGAGCGAAACGCTTCTGCCATCGCTGTAAATCCATCATCATTCTTTTGTTGTCAGTAGAAAAAGAGGCTTCAGGTCATGGAAACCAGCTGTCTTGGACACGTATAGTTCTGGAATTTTGCCCTCACGAACTCCAAAAAGCTTGGATTTCTAGCTTGTTTGCGCACACTACTCCCATTGCAACAACACTCAACCTCCCTCCACGCAGCAACCTCCAGTGGCCTATTCCCATCAACTCCCCCCACTATAAAGTTGTTATTTATGTTATAAATTTGGGCTCTGCGTTGTTTCACACTCCCAGTGACGATGATTAAATTATTTTGTGTGATCATAATAATTTTGTTGTAATTATGTTTGTTTCTCCAAAAGATAATATTTTATAAATTTCACTATATGTCTCATTTTGTCCAATCAATAATTTTTTACTTTCTTGAATTGGTAGGCAAAATGTCAAAGAAAGTCTGATTTATTAGAAAAGTTCACAACAATATACAAATAAACAATTTTTTTGAAAAGGTACAAGAGAAACAACAACAAAATTCTAAACTGAAATTTGATATATGACAAATTATAATTCGAAATGACTCTGGAATTGTTGCAATGACAATCACCAAAATACCCATAAATCAATGGCTTGATTATTTTTCTCAATTTCTCATTTTTAAAAATGGGTGGATGAAGTAAAGGACGTAATCACTAGGGAACAAACTTCCTTGAAGGAGAAGGGGCCTTGCAAGTTCCCTGGGGCAAATGGGCCCAAATTCATCGAGGAAATGTTGTTACCCATGGAAAATGGGTTCAAGTTTTCTAAGGAAAAATGGGCCTATGCTCCCTCGAGAAAATGTTTTCCTAAACAACTTGGCATGTTACCCCCAAGGAACTTTGGCCCATATGCCAAGAGAAGCATGTATCCTTGGGGAACTTGAGCCTATTTGTTTGAGGAATTGACGTTTATTTGCATGTTTACCTTGGAACTTGCAAGTCCCCTTCTCCCTAGGGAAGTTGTGAAAACTTGGTTGAGTCCCCCTCTCCCTCAGTAAGTTACAAGACCTTGGGTTTTGAAAAGGAACTTGCTTGAGAAAACTATTTAGAGCTTACATCCTTTTTTCATCCATCTATGAAAAAAATTGAGAAATTGAGGAAAGGAATCAAGCCTTGGACCTTTGGATTGAAGGGAGTAGTTATAACTAATTTATTATATTTTTTCTTGAAATGAAAATGCGAAAATGCGGAAAAAAAAAAAAAAAACACATTCATCAGAATTTGGGTACAATTTGCAAAATCTGGACCTAAAAAATTAAAACTGGAATTATTCTGGGGGCAAATTTATTGCTTACTTTCATGGAAAATTTTTGAGAAAATTTTTTTTGAAGGAAAAACTTTGTCCCACATTTAAACACACTTTAAAAAAATAAAATTGGGCAGTTTTTATTTCCAGTTTTCTACAAAGTTTTTGGCCAATTGACCCCTTGTTTGGGACAATTGCTAATGATGCTACATAGGAAAACTGAAAAAAAAAAAATTGGATCTAAAAAATTGGGAAATTCTTTGCAGTGCTTGTTTAGGTCACAATGGGAAAAGTCAAAATCTGGGAATTTTTTCGAAGTACATGTTTATGTCAATTTAGATGCTAGAATGTTGTCTGTTTATCTGCTTCCCAAGAGACCCAATCAGTGAAAAACATCCAGAGTTTTTCTCAAAGAAAATTGAAACAAACCCAGTTCAAAAACAAAGAAAGAATATTGAAAAAAACCCAAAATAACACCCATGTGGTTATAAACCACCGACCATACTGGGGATCGAACCCAGAATCTCTGGTTCCGTAGACCAGCGCCTTATCCATTGGGCCATACGGTCATTAACACCATGCAAGGTATCGTTATTTAATAATAAATAATTCTTAATCTGTTACAATTTCTCCTCTCCATAATAGGCAACACTGGAAAGAGGCTCATGAGAGAAACACATAACATAAATAGATGTGCATGTAAGAAAGGATGTGAAAATCAGTGTGAATGTGGCACATTTTGAAGCACAAAAACTTCTTCAAAGAATGACCCGAGCATACCCCAAAGATCTTTCCAGCTACAAGACTGTCAGAGTTGCAAAGTGTGGCCAAAGCTAATACAGGTCTGAAAGAATATAAGCAAAACTTAAGAAAGGGGCACTACATTCTGGATCTGCTGAATGCTTCAGAAAACTAAGAACATCCGTCCCAAGTTTTGAACTTCTCAATTAGTTGCTAGTTGCACACCTTCATGTGCATGCTACTGGAATGTTGAGCATTCAGTCAAATGGGTATCTGAAATCATGACTGAATCCTGGCCTGTTTTGTTGAGTTGACTGGAGTCTTGACATTGGTTGCAACATGGGGTGTTGCTCTCAGTGCAAGACTTGTGAATTGCAAGTTGCTCAATCCTCATTAATGCTCACCATTGAAGGTGCTCCATGTTATGTAATATGTGACTCTTGTAATAAAACACTCAAAGTTGCTCCACAAAAAGTTTACAACCTCACACACAAGTAGATATGCATTTACATTTGAGAAGGGAGACAATCACACTTAGGATGGCAAACTTGTTAGGGTCTTATGGTCACCAAATGACCCATTTGGTTTGCATTTGAATTGACCATTTTATTTGAAGAAATGAGAAAACATAGACCATCCAAATGAAGGTGGTCAATTTTACTTGCCCTGTGGTGTGGTGCATTAGAGATCGTGATGGACAAGACAATTAGTGAACTTGTCGAATATTAACATTTATCCGAGATTGATTGATATATTGGACAACAGCATCAAGATTACTGCTGCCCTTTTGTGATTCTACTAATGCTGCAAAGTCTGGCACCTCCGACTGACTTGAATCCACAAAAATGCGAGGTACACCTGCACATATTTGTCAGCAACACAATCAACAGCTTGCAGCATGCTACCTTTGTAAGATCTCTAATTGTTGTCTCAAAGTGCTTGTAAAGCTCCAATAGTTGGTCTTTGTCAGTAGCAGATATTGTTAACAAGTGGTTGAGCATATATATCTGCCCGCATATGTGTGTGTGAGCTGCATTTGAATCACATGTATGTAATACAGAGGGATTGTGATTACATACATGTCAGCCCTCTGCATGTATGTAATCACCATCCAGAGGGCTGATAACATCCATGTCTAACTGACCTGCACTCTTCTAGCTGATCATTGAGTTGACAAGCATTCTTAGTTATTATAAACCAGTCAAGAGCATGAACATAGAAAAATTTAGAATACCATGGAAGCAGTGACGTGCTGGACCTGCCATTAACACCACATCTCCACTACGAACGAACATGGCTGTTGGCGACTCCTCTCTACTTGCACCTCCTAGCAGAAAGACAGCCTTGCATCCAAGGCTGGCATAACCACCCCCACATTTGGACCAAATCAAATATGAACACATCTCAAATATGATACCATCAGATCTGGAATGAAAAGATTGAATTCTTGGAAGCACCCACATGCTTCAAGATGGTCACAAATATGTGTAACACAGTCTTCTCACTAACCTCTTGTCACTGTGTGCAGAGTATGTATGCTTTATCTAGAATCAACTATGTACTGAATGACCCATAAAGGGGCAATATTATTTTGGTGCTCAGCCAGTATTGGAAACATTCTAGACAAACTCTTGTGCTCAGCAAATAGATTCACAAATGAGAACTGACAGAAAGAGAGGAGTGGGCACCTGATACTAACAATAGGTTTGCTCCAGTCTGCCTCCATGTCATCAACATGGCCACCCAGCATGTCATCTGCAAACCACCTCCCAGCTTTCTTCAATACCAACCCAGCAAATTTCTAATTGTGTAGCAATAGAGAGCATTTTAAAAAGTTTTACCTGGGCCATAATAATTCACAATAGCTGCTTCTGCCTTGAACTCTCCATCTGTCACTGCTGCTTCTGCTAACCTTGCTGCAAGCTGAGCAAGGTCTGTTGGAAGCATACTGTAAGGAAGAGACTCATCATACGCCCGCTGCCAAGCAAAATTCCCATCTCAATATCATGCTTCATATCACCAACACGTTAGTAGTACCTACCAACTACACGGAGGAAAAAGATAAACAAAGTTGCTTCATATCCAAAAGCCCCACCAACACGTTAGTAGTACCTACCAACTACACAGAGGAAAAAGATAAACAAAGTTGCTTCATATCCAAAAGCCCCACCAACACATTAGTAGTACCTACCAACTACACGGAGGAAGAAGATAAATAAAGTTGCTTCATATCCAAAAGCCAGGAAAAAAGAATAGTCTATTTATGAAGTGTGATGAAGGCCAGGCAACAGGGAAACACCACAATGAGAAAACCAAAGTTGACCAGACCTTAGACCAGTCAAATTGTAGACCAAGGGTGGCCCAACGCAACTTCCTGAAAAGCAATTCAGCTGGTACTACTTTGGAAAGTTGACCACAAGCTTCTCTCCTATCACAAAATTGCCATGCTTTGGCAGTTGCCACTCCACCATCAACATCTGAGTGTCAATTTCCAACAACACATACCTTCATAAGTTTATTTAGAACTTCTCCATGCTTACAACCTAAGTGAACCTAAATAAAATTGCCAGATGACCTGAAACTAAGGTTACAGAGATCTACAGATCCAGCAACACATCAGCTAAAAGGAAATTGGAGGAGACCCCAACACTAAAAAGCAGAAATATGGAGGAGCAATTTGAACAAAAGCAGAAGTCATGGTGACCTCCGACAGCAACATGTATGGTAGTGACAAGCTACCATAACATACCAACTGACTTCATCAGCTGTTGGCAGTGGGTAGAGGTCAATGTCAGACACTCACCAATATACTGTGTTTCTGTCACAGGACCAGCAGTAATGGGAACACGCAGCCATGATGCTGCCTAGCTCAACATTCCTGTACTCACAAAGGTTTAAAGTGTACTGATGTTTCCAAAGTGATCCATCCAGAGCTTGCATGTGTACCTTGTTGAGGAGTTACACAGGAGAGTTTATCTGCCCTTATGGATGTTTCCTGTGATGGGCCAATTTTCTCCAAAGATTCTTTACCAATGTATCTTTGTGTAGCATCAGACTCTGCTACTGATGGGAGATGTCGAGTGCTAGAAGCTATCTCCTTCAGAACTTTTCCCTCTTGATAAGCCAGCCACAGGTCCTTAAGGGGCCCATATATAGCATTGTGATTAGTACGATTTGGGGGCTGTGGAAAAGTTGTTAAGCTTTCAACAATCCAATGTAGCTGTTGTGCAGCAGAGAGTGCTTCTGGGATAAAGTAAAATCCTGCATCCACTCATAGCAGTGTATCAGCCTTTTCACTAGACATAATTCTGGAAGACAAAAGCTGCCCTATCTTTCTCTGAAACTGTTAGCTTATATGTGACAGAAAACGTGACACAAAAATGAACACTTCAACCATAGCTCTGGACCTATCTTTCTCTGAAAATTTTAGCTTTTATCTGACACAAAAACCTGACACAAAACTGCACACTTTAACCATAGATCTGGAGGCACTACTCGAGCTGTTCTCCTCAGCATAAACAAATCTTGCAACTCCACTCCACATTGCACTTGAGAATCAAACAACCAAAACTGATCAGTGGATTTCTGACAGTACAACCTACATTTTACAGTTAGCAAACATTTAATTCTTCTTCACCCCCTAAACCTAACCCTAACCCTAACCCTAACCCTAGAGGTACTTGAGAGAAAACCACAATTGAGCTTCATGGTTGTATTGACCCCAAAACTCAGCTCCAATTTTTGAATTGCAATTCATAAAATGTGAAAGACCTGAAGCTCTATGGCCCTTTGACTGCAAGAGCTAATGCAATTCACATTCTCTTGTGAGCAAGAATTCCAAAAGCTATAGAAGGAGAGAGAAAAGCAGACAAACCAGGATGCGCATCAAGAGTGTAAACAGCCCAATCAAATGGACCTTCAAAACGTGAAACGCCCTGTACACTACATTTCTGGTCTCCCAGCACTGCTCCAATCTTTCTGATGTCCAATACTTGATGCAAATCGGTTGCTGGAACCTTCTTCCTGAAAATCAAAGAAACCCAAGAAGTGGTTTGACTTCTCCAGGTACTCTCCACTGATGTAATACATAAAACATTCCCACATCCTACCACATGAATTCTCCAAACGAAATCCAGCACCAATGAATCCTGATGACTGAGCTGAGTCTCAAAACAACCAGAGCTATAGAAGAAACCCACAAACCCTAATTGTATGAATGCTGCTGCCCCAACACATTCCCCTCAACCGTATGCATCCTATTGCTTGAAGCTCAATCCACAGAAAAATTATAGAAAACCACAGGAGATGTATAAGAAAACAAGAAAAGGTTGGCAATTTTACCTCGAGGATTTGGAGAGAGAGGAAGCTTGGGTGTAGCGCTTGTAGTGTTTCTCTGCATTCCTGAAGGCAGTACGCATGTGGGCACCCGCCTGTGCGTCCTCGTATCCCATGTAAAACCCTCAAAATTCCCCGCAACCCAACAAACCTCTATGTCTTGGAGAACTACAAAAGCTCATGTAAAGAAACCAAACAATACAAAAACAACTTGTAAGAGAAGAAAGAAATCAGCAACAAAATAACACACTCGCAGAGCCAAGAAAGATGCAAATGAAAGAGAATGAAAAAGCAAGCAAGCTGAATTCTTCTACCACTTGTTAAAGAAGGACAAAGTGCAAGCCCTAAACCGTTTTTCCCCCAAGAACCCAGAATCTCCTAGGTCTACAAAACCACCCCAAAGTCTTCTCCCCCAGAAACCTAGAAGCCCTTAGGTGTAAGTTAAAGCCCTTGGCTGGGGCTTTACTGTGCTCGGCTCGGGCCCTTATTACAGTAAGAGCCCCAGCCAAGGGTACTTTAACATAACGTTTGCATGGCACCTACTACAATTCCCCCTCTCGCATAATAGTTCCCCATTTTCATCTGTCGTGCTTTTTAGCCTTCACTCCTTTTGATCGATTAGTTGAGATCTGAAGTATAGGAGAACGGCCTTTACTCAGGTCCTTTTCTTATGTGAAGCAGAGCTGGGATTTTTTCACTTTTTAGAATAGTGACGAGCTGGCTGGTACCTTCAGCCGGTCAGAAGATCCCAGTACAGCCTGGCTGGTACCTTCCACGGCAGAAGATCCCGTTTGCTGAAAATAGGTTTCTTCAGGCAGGTAAGGGAGCTGAAAATACAAAGGAAAAATCCAGGCAGTGCTTTACATGTTGTAGATGAAGCCATGAAAATTTTCAACACCACCATCTCTAGCTATATGATGAAATGGAACAATCAAACGACTGTGAGAACATTGCATTCACAATTCCTAGGATACAATGAAGATTGTTATGGTTCATTCACACTTGATGTTAAATCAATGCTAATTGAAAATCTAGGTGGCATCCTAGGTGTCACCCAATGTTAAATGGGCAATAGCTTAATGTTAAGTGAATGTTAGTTTAACATAAAATCTTCACGATAAGTCGGTTTAAGTCTTAAATGACTAGTATGGTGTGAAGGAACTCAACACTAGAGTCCTTAACATCAAGTGTGAACACACCTTAAAAATATGATTATGCAAGATAGAATAAATCTCAACCTCCATCAAAACTTTGGGCAAGGAATGTGTGTTGTAATTGAAGATTTTTTTTTAAATAGACGCATTTTCCAACCACCACATATGAAGGATTTCATGGATGAGGGACATCATATTTTCAACTTGGAACTAGCTTCACCCCATGTAATGGAAGAACCCATTCAATGAACAATGGTGACTTTGCAACTCTTGAGTTTGAAGTAAGGTGCAATGAAACCTTTTTGAACCAATTAGAATATGTTGGCATTAAATAATGGATTCTAATTTTGACAAGAAAATTTGACTTATCCACAAATAACTAATGCATTACAAATAAATGAATCATGATTAAATGAATAGACCACTTTCAAAACAAAACAATTCTTGGATGGCAATACACCAATTGGTCAAATATTAGTATTTTACAAACCATGTTTTAATGTTTTGAATGTGAATTGCATAATTGTCATCAAAACCCATGCTAAAACTTAATATGGTGTTATTCATTGATTCATGTTATGATGCAATTAGTTTCAAATTTTTGTGTTCATGTTCAAAGTTTCAAGCAAAATGGTGGAAAAAAACCAAAATGAACCACATCCCAGCATTAGCAAAATTTTCTATATTTCAATGAAGGTTGTGGCAAGAAGTGGAGCCGCCATTTTTTTCATTCATCCAAGCATGGGATGCTTCCTTTTAAAGTTTCAGGGTAAAGGGCAACCCAAGGGTGATGATTGATGAGAGTTTGTGATCACTAGTCAAACATTCCATGCTCCATTAATTGATTAGAATATTTATCTAGTTTTCAAATTTTATCTAGAATATTTATCATTTTTGACCTAAAATGAACATAACAATACATGTAATGCATCTAATAATAAGGTCCCTGAAGTCATATTAAGCATATACCAACCTTAACATGGGTGTGACAATGGTTTCATTATAGCAACTAAATTTTCTAGTTGAATGTATGCAAGTTTAACGACATGGTAATAATCAAACGTTGGGCTTCAACTTTGAACTAAATTGATTAAGCCACTTGAGTAACCCCAACTATCTAACATTCATTCTAATATTTAGGTGATAATTAAGTGTGTTTTTAATGAAAAAAAAACATTTTCTAAAATTGAAAAATTATATTGCAAAACAATTTTGACCTAAATATATCCAATGTTATAACTATACTAGGATAATTAATAGGAATATATGAAGACATCATTAGATACTTAGAAATGTTATTTTGATTACACCAAAAATTATTAAAACCATTGTGCATTTATTGGGAATGTTTCTTATTGGACATTGAATCATATATTGTTATTCAAATGACATATTGAACATTATACATCCTTGGTAACATTGCTTTTCTATAGACCCAACAACATACATTTATTATTTCTTAAGTTTTTTGTACCTTATAAATTCACGTGTGGAATTCAATGAAAATCATGAAGATCGCGTTAATGATATTTTAAATTAACTTGGATCATTCAAGTCCAAAAACATGAGATCGCCACAACTTGGATGCATGCAATTTGTAAAAGGTAATGTTCTCATGTATGTTATTACTATTGACAATGTTTTGCGTAGTTTATGGCCATTTCCAATGCTTCATCTATGCTTGTTGCATTCTTACTCTGCAATCCACAAAACACACCAATTTCAAATAAGTTTAAACACAATGTTTAAATTTAGCATTTTAGATAGCTTGCAAATTCCCCAACATTACATTCAAAGTGAAATGTTCTAAAAACATTGATACCACCATTGGAAAACATGTAAATAATATAAATGAACACACAAAAGTATGTTTACACATTTAAAAATATCAATCAAATTATAAATATCATAACTTTTCCAAGTAAAGCATTCCAAATATCATATTCATGAATATTTTAACTATAAAATGAAATTCAAATAGACCATTACTAAAATTTCAACAAATCAATACATATTTGTAATCGTTTCAAAGTTACCAACCTTAAAGTAGAATTCATTTTATCATTCACATTAATCCAAAAACTCCCCTTTGGAATTTTAGTTTACAACACCTTTTATAACATTTGTTGCAATGAAAATGAAGAAATAATTATTAAAGTGATTAGAAACCTACAACCAAAATCAAGGGAGGAAAGATAAATCATCAATTGTCCAATCACTAAAAAAAATACAAACCTTTACACACACCTTACCCATTCATCAATTATGGTAATCAAACTCCCAATGAATATTGAACTAATAACAAATATCATGCAATTGATATTCTTTGATAACCAAGCTTGTGTTGGGAACATGGTTTCAACAAGAGGGGTGAAATTGTGGGGAGAAGTTCATTAAGGTTTGTGGTGAACATGATAAAGACATAAAAAGTTTCAAACCCAACTTGTGATGGGAGCAAGAAGTGTGAGGATGGTTGGAAAAAGGTTGAAATTGTGGTGAATGTGACAAGCACATGTTTAAGGTCTCAAATCATGCATGTTTGGGAACATGAAACATGCATCGAAAATAAGGAAAATTTGTGATAAACATGACAAACACACATTAAAGTTGAAGGTTTCAAATCAAGCTAATGTTGAACATGGGTGAGAAGAGGAAGGTGAACATATGAAGCACATGTTAAAGTTTAATGTGTCATATTCAAGCATGTGTTAAGAACATGGTCATGAATAGGATAAAATTCCAATGAATGTGATGATAAGCACAAGTTAAGGTTAAGGAGCCCAAAACCAAGCATGGGTTGGGATCAACATGAAATGGGAACATGTTCAAATTGAGGGTGAAAGTGTGGTGAACATGATGACAAGCAAACCTTAAAGTCAAGGAGCCCAAACCAAGCATGGATTGGGAGTATGGTCAAGAAGAGGATGAAATTGTTGTGAACATGATAACAAGCACATGTTAGTGTTTAGGATCCCAAACCATGGTTTGGACGCATGGTTTGAGAGGGAGCATGATCAAAAGGAAGGTGAAATTGTTGGGAACAAAATAAGCTTTTTAAAGTTCAGGGTTTTAGGGTAATGTTAGGTTTTTGGATCAAACCACGCATGAGTTTGGATGCATGGTTTGGGATCATGAAAAACCATGAAGAGGGTGAAATTGTGGTGAACAAAAAAAAACTTCTTAAGGTTCAAAGTTTTAGGGTAATGTTAAGATTTTGGATCAAACCATGCATGAGTTTGGATGCATGGCTTGGGAGCATGAAAGAGCATGAGGAGAGTGAAATTGGGTGAGCAAAAGAAGCTTTTTGAGGTTTAGGGTTTTAGGGAATGAGGAGGGTGAAATTGTGGTGAGCCAAAGAAGCTTTTTCAGGTTTAGGGTTTTAGGGCATGACGAGGGTGAAATTGTCGTGAGCCAAAGAAGCTTTTTTAGGTTTAGGGTTTTAGGGCATGAGAAGGGTGAAATTGTGGTGAGCCAAAGAGCTTAGGGTTTTAGGGAAATGTGGAGAGAGAGAGAGAGAGAGAGAGTGTGTGTGTGTGTGTGTGTTTTTGTTTTTGGGTGTGTTTTTTGTGGGTACCTGTCCCATTGCAATGCCTCCTTGGACGAACACTGTTGCGCCGTCGATGGGTTGCAAGGCGACGTGGAGCCAGTCGAGCACCCGGAAACCTCTTTTTGCAGCGACCTGTGGCACACCTGCACACACAATCGCTCCCAGTTTTTTCACCTCCTCGACGCTGAACATCATCACTGCCAAATCCTGTCTCCACGAGTGCCCATCACCATCAGTGAATTCAGTCATCCATGCATTCCAAACCGGCACCAACAAAACAAAAAGAAGTTTTACCGATCCGCGAGCCGTGTAGCATCCAAGCTGGAGCATACAAAATAAGCAGATTGTACTGCAGAATCGCAGTACTAATTTTGTTGCAGTTTCATGCTTCTTGTAGATCAATATGATGGTTACTACTGCTCATGGCAAGTTTAATGCAAATTCTAGTACTCTTTTTGCAAAGAGATTTGTGGACAGACAGACAGACATTGGATTAAAAGGAGCATGATTCGGTACTGATCTAGTTCTCAGGAATGCAGCAATCCCATTTCTGTGCCACGCCCAATTTGAAAGCGAGAGAGAGAGAGAGAGAGAGAGAGTGGTAACTTGCTAACCTTTTGATTGTTCATGATCGCCATGACTGCCTCTCGGAGTGCATTGGTGTCGAGGCCCACATTGACCTGGACAACACAATAGATGTCGTTTCGGGCAACTGCTTCATCAGCCAAGCGCATGGCTGATCTCACAGCCTCCTCTAACGACGGTGAAGCCGCCACCATCGCCGACGTTAACAAGTTCATGCCTACAGCGGCCTTCTGTGCCGCTCTGATTCGATCCTGTCGAGAGACATCAATAAATGATAAGAAGAGAAAACAAATTTTGCGCAATCGAAGCCTGTATTTGCAACAAATCTACAACAAGGATTTTCAGCAGCTACGACAACGTCAACACTGCGCCGATACCAGCAAAAAAGACCAACATGTACAAATTTCATTTCAGAACTAGTAGCTGGTGTCAAGAGGTCGATCATCGAAGCAACAAGTCGACAATGCAAGTCGGACTGCAGGAGTGGGTTACGCACTACGCACCTGGAGCTCATTGAGACGAGCACGAAACTCTGCCTTCTTGGCTGGTGGAAGAACAGATGTGTCTAACAGATTTCTCAACGATACAATTTCCTATCACATGGATCACTCACCACCATTTCAGTTTCATGCATGGGCTAGTCCCGAGGATGAGATCAAAGCCAATGACATATATATAAATAATGTTGTTAGACAACTTGGGTTTCCAACCAAATGTCGCAAATACACATGAACAGCGATGTCAGAGCCTCAAATGCTTGCAATGGCGCTTGATACCCATGAAGCTCTAAAAACAACAGAACACCCAATGCGAATTTCCTCCTAGAAAAGAAAAAACATGCTCTTGACAAGCAAATAGAAGACTTTGTTATGAGACTAAAGTAGAGCTCCACATGAATCAGCTGGTTCCAGCGGTTTTTTTTTTTTCCAAGTGGGGTTTTCATGGGTTAACGAGAAACAACCCGACTGAGAGCAAGTTGCAGATTCTTCTGGCTGGGTGTCATCGCTCGGTTGATGCCTACACTGTTGTTCACCGGTTCCCCCATCCTACAAAGCTGTCAAGAGCAATTATTCAAAAACTTAGAACCAAAAAAAATTTCCAAACTTTTTATACAAGGAGAATTTTACACAAGCAATTGCAAGCTCGACCAAAGTCAAGAGATAATCGACGAGATCTAGAGCTCATTCATGCCCGGCGAGCTCTCTCTCTCTCAAGTCCTCAAGTAAATTCTCCACAACATTGACAATTTCAAGCTGTTGTCTCTCTCCTCTTGCAGCAGCGCTTTTGCAGAGTCCCCCCCCCCCCCCCCCCCCACACCAAAAAAAAATAAAAAAAAAAAAAACAACCACACACATAAAAAAAAAAAATACCAAAAAAGTTACACGTGCGCCTTGGTTTTGTGTTTTCTTTTTTTT
>Ga0116227_10005382_pt1 | contig 26975 bp, 17 predicted proteins | sample S1TSphgellanicum_FD_89693 | JGI IMG/M metagenome (GOLD analysis project Ga0116227, IMG submission 89693) | Host-associated microbial communities from peat moss isolated from Minnesota, USA - S1T2_Fb - Sphagnum magellanicum MG | ecosystem: Host-associated > Plants > Peat moss > Unclassified...
AACTGAGATCAGGGCTGAGAAAGTGCAAACAAAAAAAAGTCAACTGGAATGGCACATGGATAGAAAAGAGAATCCTATCAATGCACCATCCATCCACGTTGGTGCACAGGTGTGTGCTGGTTCACTCTGGCCCCGCGAATCCACAAAAGATTGGTCAAAAAAAAATATTCGAATCAAATTGGATCACACCAACCGGCAGGCAGGTAGGCAGGCACGGGGCCTCTCCAGTCAAGTTTGTTTTTTTTGGACATATCCCCAACTAGCCTTCAATTCAATGCACCATGAAAAAAACGACAGGGTGTCCTTGTGGATGAAAAAATAATTGCTGCTCTTCCCTGGATTTGTCATCCACCAAAAAAAGGAACTAAATTTGATGAAAAGTTTGTCAAACATCCTCTGACGGCTTGTTCAGGGCGGAAAATTTACCATCCCAACACTTTCATCCACAATACACTGATTGGCAAAACCTGGCTATATAGATCATCTCCTCATGTTTAAGCTTCTCTCCGTCAATGAACTTGCCCCGGAAGACGCAAGGAAAAGAAGGAAAAACCCTAATTGATGAGATGGCAGTATGGTATTGGCTAAAGATGGAGCTATTGATGACCTGGCAATATCGGATTGGATTGACCACGTGGCAAAAGAAAGAGTTTATCACTGGTGAAACGAAAGCGGGAGACTCTGGAGCAAAAGAAAAAAAAAAGAAAAAGGAAAAAAAAACCCACCTAAGCCTAAAATCCTAGCTGTCCAAAGGAGATGTTCTCGAATCTTGACCGTCGCGCTTAACTTACCTTGTTGGGTAACTGACGAGAAATGCATTTTAAACAAAAAGAAGAAGACAAATTTAAAAAGAATGAATTTGTTTTTTCTGCTATTCTGGAAAGCCCGATCTGAACCGTTGAAGATGATGAAAGACTACATCTGAGCCGTTGCGTAATTTGTCCGAAATAGGAATGACAACACAATTGGCCAGATAAATAAGTAAAGTAAGCAAGTAAATAAGTTAGTAAGTAAGATAGTAACTAAGTAAGTAAATGAATTAGTAAAAGTAAACTAGTTAGTAAGTAAGTAAGTTGAGGCCAAAATGGATTGAGAGAGACGAAATCTGGGTCGTCCAATTGGGTTTAGATCATTTTCTGGCCGTCAGATTAGAAATCGTAAGCTACTGCAGCCAGTTTGCGCGCCCCAAACAACAGCGTACTTTCCCAAGCACAGTTGCGCATGCCACTGTCGCTGCACCAAGCTTCGACGTTGCCGCAGAGAACAGCCCGAGGATCTCGCACCGACGTAGGTACGTAGCAGCACCGGCCACAGACCTGCAGCGAAAGTCTCTTCGATTTCCAGGGGAAGTGTGGAACGCAAGCACCGGAGCTTCGACCTCTCTGCTGCTGCTGTTGCCGTTGGTGTTTTATTCCTCTGTTTTGCCAGTTTGGCGTATGGATTGATGATTTCAGGTAAGCTCGAGTTTCTTCAAGGTTATTGTCGTTTCCAAGTGCATCGCGTTGGTTGCGGATCTTTTCTCGTTCTTTTCGGTATCGTGTTTGTTTCCTAATCCTTTTTGAGCCTGTTGTTTGAAGCTCTCTAGTGGGAGAACCGTTGTCACGATTTGTCTTTCTTTGTTGGAGTATTATTAGGTTTCTCGGATTTTTTAGGATCCTGCTTCCGTGCCTCCCGTTCTTCGCGTTGTTGTGTTCATATGAAGAAGAATTGACTTGTCGCTCTCGCCATATGTTGTTTTCGTATTCTCTATCCGTTTTCAGCCGATGTGTGCGTGCGCGCGCGTTTTTCTTTCACTGTGTTTCTTCTCAGTACCTATATTGAACCAACAGTGTTTTTTAGGCTCTCATCATGTCTGCCTTCTTGTGCTTCCTGTTGTATCTTCATTTCTATAAGCATCTGTCGTTTTGGCTCAAATCACAGTATCTCGGCCCTTGTATTTGGACACTCTGTTCGCCTGCGTTCGTCAATTGCACTCTATCGTAGGATTATGTTTTTTTGCTATTTTTTGTTTTTTTTTTTATCTTCGTTCGGTTGGAATCCCCTCCAGTGTGTTGAAAAACAGGGCTCTTGAAGTTTTCCCTGTGGAAGACCAAAAGCTTTCTACCTTTCTGCAGTGTAGTGCCTTTGGAACTCATGGTTTGTGTTTTGGAATTTCTAGGTTATGTTCTTGGCTTTGGTCTCATTAGTGTAGAAAGTTGAGAGCTTCCTCCTCCCTTCTGTTTTTCACCCATTTCCTACTGGATTTTTACATTTCAGAATCTTATGTCTGCCAGTTGTTGTGTTCTGGATGGCTATGTCATGTCTCTGCCTTCTGTTTTTGCTCACCTCCTGCTGGATTTCCATATTTCAGAATTTTATGTCTGCCAGTTGTTGAGTTCTGGCAGGCTAGGTCATCTATCTGCAGTGATCTGGGATTTGTAGCTGAAATCATTTTGCTTTTGGCAGGGACTGAAGAATAATATCACCTGGAGCTACTTGCTTGCACAATTTGAAGGAGTAGTGTAGACCCTGAACCTGCTACATCTGAGGGTACTTGAGTTTTCTTTGGCAACAACAGGTTTTGAAGCTCACGAGAGTACACAATGGATGTTGAACCAGAGGATATGCGGTTGCTAGGAATTGGAGGGATTCTGAAGGAGTCATACAAGATCCTTCTCACTTATTTGAGACTGTTCATGTCACTTGCATGCACTCTTGTCCTGCCCTTGGGAGTTGTTGTATTCTCGCACCATCTGATATCTGCACCTCTGCAGCGTAAGATCTTTATTAATGAGGTGCTAGAAGAGGCAGAGGCAGGCACCCCTGCTGCTGCACAAACACAGAAAGTCCTGGATTTGGAGCTATTTGGACTGGCCATCCTTACACTCCTTTACATGGTGTTTGCCCTGGTTTTTTCTCTTCTCTCCACATCAGCCATAGTATACAGTGTTGCAAGCATTTACACAGGGAAAGGACTTTCCTATACCAAGATCATCAGCATTGTTCCCAGGGTCTGGAAGCGCTTGGTGGTCACTTTCGTATGGGCTCAATTGGTGATATTTGGCTACTATGTTGGGTTCTTGTTCATTATCTTTCTCTTGAGCCTTCTAGAACACGCAATAGGGTTACCAATGGCAGTCTTGGGCATCCCTTTGGTCATAGCTTTTGATGGGATGCTGGTGTACATCAATCTGGTGTGGCATTTGGCAAGTGTGATTTCTGTTCTGGAGGAGAGCTATGGGTTGGGAGCAATGAAGAAAAGCGTGGAACTGATTAAGGGGAAGAAACTAGTAGGCTGTGGTCTGTTCCTTATCTACATCTTGTGCACAATTGGTGTTTTGGTCCCATTTGGAACATTTGTGGTAGGCCATAGGCACCACATACAGATTATGGCTATTAGGGTTCTGCTTGGGCTCGCTCTTTTGGTTTTGTGGACAGCAATCACGTCGTTTGCTATCATCATACAAAGTGTGCTGTACTTTGTGTGCAAGTCGGATCATCATGAGACCATAGATAGGTATGCACTCTCCGAGCATTTGGATGGTTATTTGGGAGAGTATGCACCTCTCAAGGGACCTGTATCCTTGGAAGCTCTAGAAGCTGAGCTAGAAGAGGTGTAAGCAATCCATATGAGTTCTGTATGTATAGAAGGTAGGTTGGCATGGGGTGCTGTTGGGGTAGAACTTTTGATTGTAAGGCATGTGATTATCAAGAGTGCAAGAAGAGATCCTTGATGTACTTTAGTCAGCAAATTAAATAGATGTCTTTATGGGTATCAGAGTTGTAAAGTCACTACACACTCGTTTTAGGTTGTTTTATGTTTCTTTCTAGCCAAGAAGTATGTCATGTGTAGCACCACAGAAGTTATATTTGCAGTTGTAGGTGGTGACACTTCGGACACAAGTTGTGGTACTACTGTGATCAAAGAGTTGCAGAGGGAGTATATTCTCCATTCGGTAGGTCTGAATCAAATTGATGGAGGATTTGACATTCCAATTTGAAGTTTGGGAATAATTCAGAAATATCACCAACATACCATGGAACTAGCTTGAATGTTTTAATAAACTGGAAAGTGTTGTTTTCAGTTCTTGCATTCAAATACAGACAGCCGAAGTTGGGGCTTGAGATGCAGTTTTTATCAGAGTGCTTTGCCTGATCTACTTGTGTAATTTTTCTGTTTAGATATTGTAAGTGCTGGTTTTAACTTTGTCAGGGTTGTTCTATCCATGGCTTTCCATAACTGAGGTAAGTTCACCTTAACTGTCTCTCCAAGCAGAGGATTAGATACACACTTGAATTGCTATGCTTTTAGTGTTACTGTCTTCAATTTTGGGGAATACAATCAGGGATGTCACAGCAAGATTAGGGTTCATGGTAGTCAAGCAAATTTCAATGCAAAGAGCTGTTTTTGGATGTGTGGGCTTTTTGTGCAAGGTCCCTGTTTTATGCCATTCTTAAGTGATGGTATCCTGGGAGTGGTTTCATATAGCAAGGAGAAAAGGAGGACAACTTGAAAGAACCCTGGGTTTCATGGCTTTCTGATCATTCCAAACCTTTGTACAGAATCCTCCAGTGGTCATTCAATAGTATCTTCCCAGAGCTTGTCCCCAAGTTGATGTTACTCTTTCCATTTTGGGTGCCAATAATCAGCTCCCACTCCCTTGGGGGCAAGGGTGAATTTGATGTATAGCATCCCATTTGTCAAAGGAATTCTCCTTTTGCCTCAGTGATTTTAGGATTGTCCTGTTTCATGAAAGGTGTTGTAAAAGTGTGCAATGGAGTCAATCTCTGACTTTTTTTTGAAAGTCTGGATCCATTTGAGTGGGGAATAGGTGTGTGAGATGAGTTTCAGGTTGTAATGGAATTCAGCATTCAAGGGTTTAGGTGGGCATTACCTATTTTATGAGTTCATTTTAGCTTGGAGCATATGATGCGAGAGCATCCTGGTGTCTACATGACCCAGGAAAAACTATGTTTTGTTTTCAAGGCATTGGCAGAAAATTCTTAGTGTATTTGGAGCGCTTCAGGTTTTGACAACAAGTGCCTACCAGGTGCTTACATTAGCACTTTTTAAAGCTAGGGGCATCTTTGCCCCAAGTCGAAAATATGTGCGTGCTACTAAAAACATTGAAATTGTTATGAATTTTATTTTTTTACATAGCAATAAATATTGTGTGTAGCAATGACAATTTTCATTTTACTTTGTAGTCTATCAAAATCACCATGTATTGATGCATCTTGCTATCATGCATTATGTTGTGTTATCGTCATGAATCTTATTATACATTCTTGTATTTTATAAGGGTGGAATTTTTTTCAAAATCATATGGATAAGAGGTTGTTATGTTTTTGGGTTTATGGTTATTGTAGGGTAGTTATTAATGTATCAAAAAATATCAATGCACTACTAATTGGTGAGTGATATAAAATTGACACCTCACATACATTTCTCACCACTTTTCAATTGTAAGGTTTAAATCATTATATGTTATGTGTTTCTTAATACATCAAAAATTAGTTGATATAAAAAATTGACACCCAATTTATGTTTTTTGTTACTTTTCAATTGTAATCAATTATCATTTGCCATGTGTTTTTTAAAAATAATACATTAAGGATTTGTTGATACACTAAGAAAAATTCAACTAAAAGTTGTCATACATGCTTAAGCATAACAAAGGTGGGAATTTTTTTCAAATTCCATGGACGAGAGGTTGCCACATTTCTATATCTATGGTTATTGTACGATAATTGTTAATGTATCAAAAAACAAGAATACACTATTCACACATTTGTGAACAATACATTTCATATATCAGCATTTGTTTTCCACACATGACAAATGGATGACTGCATATTAAAAATTGACATATAGTCTATGTTTCCCACCACTTTTCAACCATAATCAATATTGTTATTTGCCAATTGTTTTTCAATACATTAAATATTTGTTTACACATTAACGATTTTTTGATACATTGAAGATTTTTTGAATTGACAATTGTTGTGCACATGCTTAAAAATAGCAAGGGTGAAAATGTCTTTTCAAAATACATGGACAAGTTGTTATGTTTTCAAGTCTATGGTTATTACAAGGTAATCAAAGTATCAGGAAACACCAATACTATCAATGTATCATCACTTTTCCACATATGACAAATATATGGCAATTGGTATCTAGTTTACAATTCCCACAATTTTTCTATTATAGCCAATTGTTATTTTTCATCTAATTTTTGATACACCAAGAGTTTTTAATACATTAAAATAAATTATTTGAAAAGTTGACATGCACATGTGTCTAAACATAATAAGGCAATTTGTTTTTCAAAATACATGGACAAAAGGGTTTCATGTTTCCAAGTTTATAAATAAAGTAAAATAGTTTTTTATTTAGCCAAAAAATTAATAATATATTAATGGCACATGATGTGAACAATACATTCATTGTATTATAATTATTCCACACTTGATAAATAATGATTACATATGAAAACTTGACACTTAGTTTATGTTTCCCATCACTTTTTGATTGTAATGAATTGCTATTTCTCACTTGCATTTTTGAAAAACAAAACATCAAATCGATATGTAATGATTGTATCTTTCAAAAACAATCATCATAATGGAATCTTGCTTCAAAAATCAATCCTAATTACCATTTAAAGAACTTTAATCCTTTTATTCCAAAATGTGCCGTACATGATCATTTCAATTTCCCACAATTAAATGTGTGAACCATAAATTAAACAATGGGTATTGCCCAAAGATCGTGTCATACATTCATGTACTGATGCACTTATGCATTAATACAATGACAATATTAATACATAAATGCATTAATACATTGATATATTAATGTATTACATTTGAAACATAAACAATTTATTATGATACTTTTGATATATGACACTTCTTGAAATGTATTATGTAGAAAATTATGTATGAAAGTACCACAAGTTCATGATTTACTTAAAAGCTTTGCCAATTTGAATAATGTATGCTACAATAAAATATGCCATTATACATTATAATATTGAACTAGTTAGTTTTAGGAGTTGCACCTCAGTGTATCACCTTTGATTGTTAAAAATTCCATTAATGATTTCATGAAGAAAATTTCAATATATTAACAGATGGAAAATAGAATCCCACATGTACACTAATACGTGTCACTATTGGATAGGAAAGGTACATCAAATAGTACATTGCTAAACTCAATTAACAATATTCAAGTTCACACAAACCAAAATGTAGTTCCCAAACAACTCTAGTGTGTTACAAAGGATAATTACATCCATTTTGAATTAGCCACATTCACCACTAAATTGCCCCATACAAATAATCACAACTTTGTTTATTCTTCATTTCATGCTCCTTGATGAGCTTCTCAATTTTTTGTTTTTTTAATACTCTAAAGGATCAAATGTGCCACTCTAGCTTTCATTCAAGATCTACACCCACAAATTCAATACAAAATGAGTAAGTTTGTAAAGTTGAAATGTTGCACTTATGATGATATGCTATAATTTGATGTGCAACATATGCCATTATCTAAATTAATACATTGATACAATATGATTTGATACATTTAAACAATAAAGAAAAAAAAAGTATATCACATTTTAAATTCATTAGATGTATTGCATAATGTATTGTTTAGTGCTTTATTTTTCAAATACTAATACACTACAACACTAATACATGAACATTTTAATATTGATGACCAAAATTGAACTTTTCAACCTACATGGAAACCTTTTTAAAAAATGGAAAAGAATTCACAAACTAAATGATTTGAAGGAAAAAATGGTTCATAGATTTAATTTCAAATGTTGTGAATAATGAATGGTTAATTTGAAAGTTGGTACTAAATGATCAAATGTCTTTTGAATGTACCACAACTATAATTTTTGTATAATATTGTTATGTTCTTGTTTAATCCAAATGCACAAAATTTCATGAAAGCATGATGTGGTTTATGAATGTTTATTTATGTGTCAAAGTTATTTTCATTTTCTTTTCTTGAATTGTTTTGTTTCATTTGATTTCATTACACTCTTGCATTCTAGGGTACAACATTACTAACTTCACCATTCCTAAACATCATTTTTCGAAATTTGAAACTAAATAAAATGATTACAAAATTAAATAAAATATGTACAAACAATTGCACATTAGACCTAGTATAACAAAATATGTTTTGGTAAACTTTGGAAGTGTACCAAAAGGTTTTAAAGTAGAGCGGATTCAAAATAAGTCCACACAATGAAAATATTCAAAATATATGACACACATTGAACATACAAAACCTTTCCACATCAATTATAGTGTATCAATTTTCTAATACATAGATCTAGTTACATTGATACAATAAAAACTTGAAACACAAAAAAATATTAATATAAGGAAATAATGAACTTTCAAAATTGTCAATGCATTTGTGAACATAGAAAATAATTAAGTTCACAAATTGTAAATAATGTATAGGTGGGGAACAAGGAAATTTTAGAAAAAAATTTGTTATCACAAAATTTTCTTTGAATAGGAAAAAATCTTTGATTTGATTGTTGTAAGAAATCACACTTGTTGCTACCATTTACTTAGCTATCAATTCCAATAGTATGAATTGATTCAAGTTGTGAAAAATGCAAAATTGATCAAGAAGTTTAAATTTTCTATCGATAAACACACAAATGCATTTAAATTTATTTATTATAAAAATTTAAATTTTAAATTTAAATAAAAATTTTAAAAATAAAAAAGTATTTATAAAAAAATAAAAAATAAAAAAAACTAACTAAACTTTACTTGTGATACATTGTATCATAGCCTTTTTTTATTTACCTCTTTCATCATGGGTGTAAACCTGAACTTAAATTGATTGTCAAGTGCACAATATGGACTTGAACTGGGGCTAGTTGCCATGTGCACAAAATATAGATTATTCAAATGCCTATTCGTAATGGAAATTTCACAACGACAAACAAATGCTTTTTATGTTGTTCAACTCACTAACTTCCAAGGAGGAAAAAAATGCACTATCTTACATACTTAACAATGAAATTGTCTTAAGAAAATCAACAAATATGAAAATATTCTATTAGCAACATCATTCACTTTCACATGTTAATCATTGCTTGATTTTCAAGAATAACTTGAGTATTGGAATTGTTCCTACTAAAAATTGTTATAGAGAAAAAGAATGACAAATAAAGAAGGAGAGAAAGGGAAAGAGAAGGGGTGTTCATTAGTTATTTTCTTGATCCTTTTCTTTACAAAACACCATCTTCTTCTTTTTTCTTTTTTCTTTTTTCTCTTTGTTCCTTGACTTTCCAGTAGATAAAAAATTATATAAACACCCACCAATAGATAATGCAATAGTTCACAATAAAACACATAATTTGCAAACAAAACTTCTCACCCAAATCTTAAAGACTGAAAAAAGTTGCAACAACATAATTAGTTTGCAAAAAAATGAAAAGAAAAAGAAACCAAGAAATGCAAACCATAGCCACCTTTAAATCCTAAGCAATGCATCATGGTCATGACATGGGGCATTTATGCTCCATAATTTTGCCATAGCTACTTAGATAACAATAAAATTTAGTCGTGGTCATGTGGTGATACACAAATATTTGATACATTGCTAGCAAGATGCAAAGTTACCCCATGAATTTCCCCAACAAGAAATTGTTTTTCATATTTTTCCCATCCATTTTCACATGTTTAAGATTTTTGAATAAAACAAACCTTTGTTGTAAACACCTACCATCAACACTTGGCAATTGTTTTATACTTGGGTATTTGGAGGGATATCTTGTACTTGGAGGAGTATGTCTTCAAAGAAAAGAGGATGGATGTTACTGCCACTTTTCAAAGCAAAAGGATCTTACATGCACCTTTTAAGACTTGGAAGGGTCTTACACCTACATTCAAAATGTAATACTCCTTATTTCAAAAATTCCTAGCTCTAAGGATGCCTAACATAATAGAGAAATTTGTAAGTTTACCTTGTCTTTGGGCCTCCTTTCACCCCTTAACCCCTCTTTTAGTGGTATCCATAAAGTAAGGATATTTTATTAAAACTCAATATGAAATGTTGAAAGTCAATATTTAATGCACAAGGTTCAAAAAGAATTATGGTAGATGTATAGATAGGAGCAGTGAAAATATATGTAGCAACAATGGAGGCATTAAGGAAAAAAGAAAGACAAGGTGAAACTTATAAAATCATCAAAATTGATGGTTTTCTTAATTTCACTCCCCCTTGAATGTTGATGTATTTTTTCGCAAGTTTTTTTTTGTGAAATTTCACCTTATTTATGACCAAACTAAAGGTATCGGTGTTGTATTTTCCTAACTTTACATATAATTTTAATGTCCTTCCCTTTTATTTTATGTTTTCTTTTTTTGTTATGAAGTATCATAAGAGATTTTTAAAAAAAAATCAATGAAAATTCTGTTGATTTTTGTGCCTTGCAATGGCCTTGGGCTAGAACACTACCCTATGCTAAAAACCACATTAGAAAGTAGAACCATTAAGTGATAATGGTGCAAAGGAAACCCATCCATCATCAAGATGCATGTTAGTGACTTGGCTTTGCCAATCCAGGTCTCATCTTCCATATCATAAAACTCCTCCATGGTCATCCCTCCATGATCAAATGCCATGGAAATCATGGTCCAATCCAAGCACCTTTTCCCCTATCATGCCCATAAAGGTTTGTGTATGTGCATTTGCAAAATCTTTATCCAAATCAATAATTCAATTATTCATTCTTCATGGCCAATGTATGGATGTAATGCAACCCTTTGGAGTTGGATGGGTAAATATTAATTGCTTGTTTTGCTTCCTTATTCATAGGCAAAACTTCATCAACAATTGTAAAGTTGATGTTACAAATGTGGTCTACATTACTAATTAAAAAACTAGGTTAATCAATATCAACAAAATTGTATATGGGTCGATCTGACTCTAAAGGGGTAAAAAAGAACCAAGAACAAACACAAAGGCCACCCCATTGCTCTTCCAATTTCTATTGAAGAAATTTCACATGGATGAATATTGTGATTATTCATTCATTTGCATAATATCCTTTTATAGACATTTGAGATGGCTACAACTATGACAAGCTTAATTGTTCCTATGATTAAAATACCTAGCATTAGCATAAGGTGGCTAACCAATTTGTTGGTTATTTACATCCTAATTGTGTTGACCAACCTTGGTCACTATGGAGTAATACCCAATTTTGGAGTTGTTAAACAACCAAGTTCATTTTTATGTGTGGTGAAAATTCTCCAACTTTGGGATCACAATCCATTGCAAATTTAAATCCATGGATCTACACTTGTAGTTTTCACTTTTATTATGCAATTAATGTTGCAAGAAAACGAATGTTTTTTGGCAAATTTTCACAACTTGGTGATTTTTAAATTTAAAAAAAACATGAGAAACTTGTGATCTTTAGGGATTTTCAAATTTTTTGAACTACACATAATTAAATTAGTTATATTGCCTAGGTCACCACTTGTAGGAACACTTGTGTAAAACTCTACATCCCACCTAGGATACTTGCCAATTAATGTTAATTAATGTTAAAGATCTTTGCCAGTGGACCTATTGAAGAGATTCAAAAAAAAACTATGAAATAGACACATAATCAAGCTTGCCAATCACATGATATATTCAAATTCAATTGAATTTGAATCCAATTCCCATTCATTTGAATTCCATTCAATGTATTTAAATTCAAGTCAATGTTTTTAAATTTAATTGAAATTTAAAATAATTAAATTTAAATTGAATTTTATATGAATTCAATTTGAGTTGCATGCAATGTCATTCAATATTTTCATTTGAATGGAATTCATGTTTGGTACTGCATATTAGTGTGCAACCCAAATCTATATAAAGCTTATTTTTGAAATCAAATCCACATTTTGAGATAAGGAGAACATGGTTTTTGTAAAGAACAAGGGGTTTTTAAAATTAATTTTTCAAAACAATATTTGTATTCCCAAAAATAACCCCATGTAGGAAGTTTCACAAAATACAAATGCATAGTAAGTGATTTTGAACATTTCCAAACCTAATGAAACAAGAGCAATGAGCCTCATAAAACATGCATGTACATGAGTGAACATATAACACAATATAAAGTGAATTCATGTTGCTAGTTATATGTACATTTTTTATATTAATTATCCATTCAAATCAATTGCTTATATAATTAAAGTGGTAAATGAAGCTTTGTTACTACAACTAAAAGGTTTAACTATTGGACAAGTTCCTTTGTAAACCTCCATCATATTCATGTCTTTTGGTTTAACACCAAGTTGAGGAGACCAATCAAGTGTTGAAAAATTGTTGCAAGAACAAATTGCACAATGAGTTGTAAATCCAAACCAAGGCACTGTTGATGACCTAATCCAAATGGTACTAGGTTGTAATTTGACTTTTCAACATTAATATCCAAACCCAAAAATTGATCAGGATTAAACTTTAAAGGCCTCTTCCATACCTTAGGATCACAACCAATAGCCCATAGTATGTTCACTAACACATTTGTGTTTGCAAGAATTTTGTATTTCAAAATTTGAAAATCTTTAACATAAACACAAGGCATTATTATGGGAGTGGAAGGGTGTAAACATAAGTTTTCTTTGACAATGGCATGCAAGTAATGTAAATTGGGAATATTTAATTCAAGCACGTGCCTATTCTTACCCCCAACTCTATCAAGTTCATATTGTGCGATTTTCATAATTTCGGGATGGTGGATGAGTTTAACTAATACCCATTCTAAGGAGACTGCAGATGTATATGTTCCTCCCCCAAGCATATCCTATAATTAGAAACTAACCAACATTTTGTGAACCCAAAAAAAACCACAACACAATGTTGATGAAGATATAAAATGCACAACATTGCTAAAAAATGTAGAGTACAATAGTATGGATGTACCATCACAATTGTCATTATTGATTTTTCATCAAGTTTGTCATCAAGATTCAACAAAATCTTTTGTGGTGGAATCAATAACCGTTTTGTTTCCCTTTCAATATTCCTTCAAGATGTTCAAAATAAAAATTTCCATTTGATTTCTTTGATGTTTGATCCATCTTTCAAGACCTTGCAAATCAAATGGTTTTAGGATTTGTATGAGATCACCAATCTTTAATTTAATTAATAACTTTATCATCTATGTTAAAGTTGAAGAAATCATCAAAATTGTTCCCAAGAAGGTCATTTGATCTTTCACAATGTGTGCCAAACAACATTCCACACATATTATTTCTAGTTAGTTGATGGATAACAAGCCTCATTTTCACAAAAAAAATTTGGTTATATTCAACAATGTTTTCCACCATACATGCCACTTCATCCTAGCATTTAGGTTCAAAACTTTTGAGCCTTACTTGTGTGAGGAGTTACGTAACTCAAAACTTATGAAGTAGGTGCCAATGATCTCCATATGGTGAGAAGGCAATGTTAGACTAGTCTAGACCCATGTAATCGCTAGCAAGCATATGAGGCCTTGATGCAAACTCTACATCACAAATCTTTAACACCTCCATGGCCATTTCAACATTTGAAATTATGACATGATCCAAGTATATATCCCAATTGCAAGTACATAATTGGTCTATATTTTTTTGCAAGCTCTTCCATGGAACAATGTGGAGATTTTTCCAAATAAAATAAAAATCCAACAATGGGTCCACTTAGTGGTCCAAGAGGTTGAAGTTCTCCTTTGGAAAAAATCATGCAAAATAGCAACAAATTAATGACCCAACAATGAACAACCAAAAAGTAGATGCAAACTCCATGTCCAAGTTAAAAATGATGTGAAGGACTACCTTTCAACTTGTTTAACAATGATAGGTTAAGATAATAAGCTTTTGTTATAATGTCCTTTTAAATGCTTCTATAGAAAGTTTGCAACAAATTGTTCCATTAAAAATATTATTACATAACATTCTTGTTGATCCATAACTTTGTTATCTTAAATTGAACATGAATATTTTTCCATAACAACCTAAAGACATTCAAACATAACAACCAAAATTGAAAAGATTATAAGCAAGTTAGTAATACATAAAATCCTTTGAATCAAGGCAAGATTAACATGGGGCGATAATCGCCCACAACTGGGCCTGGTTTACTCCATTAAGAGTGGATAATTAAACTTTGTGGGACCATTGTTGAATGTGAAGAATGAGGAAAAACAAACATTCAAGTAATATATTTGAAATCAATAGGCATTTTACTCCATTAGGATTGGACAATTAAATTTTGTGGGACCATCATTGAATGTGAAAAAAGAGGAAAACAAGGCACTCAAATAGTACATCCAAAAAAAAGGACAATGATTTGATTTGAAAAAAATGAAAAATTCAATTAGAAATTTTTGTCCATGAAAAAAAGGGGTTGTTTTCAACCAAAACAAAAACATCTATTCTTACATCTAAAGAAGGGATGTTCTCCTATAAAATTTGAAAACTGTTTGGTTCATGATATGTAGAAACCTTCACCAAGAATTATGCTTTAACATTGGCATAATTCAAAAAGTGTGAATTAGGTCCAATACTATGCATTATTTTATTGGCTTTACCTTAGGGGAGAAAACAATGCATTGGCGTGTAGTTTGTTTAGTTCTTTATTCCCCTAAAGTACTTGGATGCCATTAGCATGTGCACACACACACATATTAGGTAGGTAGCTTCATTTGGGATCTTTCACGATGTCAAAACTTGATATTTATGATTACATAAATGACTACAATTGTAGTCATTCATGCTATTTATGACTGCACATGAATACATGATTGTGTAGCCCAAAAAACCACATTGTATTTACCATAGGTCATATGAAGGGCATCAATTGTAACTATCATGAATGACTATGTCTTCCATAACTATAGTCATTCTTACCATGATCATGGAAGACATATCCAATGGTTGAGATTTATTTTTAAAATAAAATCGATGGACCTATTGATTAAATTATTATTGCCACATGGTAGCCTAAGATACATTCAAAAAATTATCGACCATTTATGAATTGCAACATGGTAACCTAAAATACATTAACAAAAAAATTAACCACTTATAAATTGCTACATGATAACTTAGAGTTAATAAATTATTTTTTTGTTAATCATGTGATGCCACATTGCAATCAAAGCTTAGTCAAATGAGCTTATTCCACCTAGCATAGGTAAATTAGACTTAAGCACTTAGGCTAGGTTCTCGAGGCCTAGGTAATCTAGCTACCTAGAATTTGAAAAAAATGGTTTAAGGTTAACCACGTATACAACAACCCTAGGTATTATTGTAGGTTGTAAATGTGAACATTTGAACCCTTGAACTTCCATGTTAAGGGGTCAAGTCCTTAAACACAACACCACAACTTTTTATTTGTAACACATTTTGTACTCATAAAACTATAAAAATAAACATATTTAAACCTAGCTAACCTACGCCACTCTAGTTGACCTAAGTTAATATGAACTCCTAACAAAATCTAGCCTATGTTAAACCTAGTGACTAAACCTAACAACAAAACTGAAACAAACTTAATGGCTAAACCTAATGATTAAACTTAACAGCTAAACCTAAATATTAAATTTAATGATTATAATTAATGGTCAAACCTAATGGCCAAACTTAGTAACAAATATTAATGGCTAAACCAATTGATTAAACTTAACGACTAAACTTAGCGGTTAATTATGACAACTAAACCCAATGGTTAAACCTAATGATTAAATTAAATGGTTAAAATTTAGTGACCAAACCTGATGGTTAAATTTCATGACTAAACCTAAAATAAATTTAATGATTAAACCTTATAAGCTAAACATAAATGTTAAACCTAAATTAAAATTGAAAGCTAAATTTGGAGGCTAAACATATAAATTAAACTTAAATGTTAAACCTGGAAGTTAAATATACAAATTATTTAGGCTAAATATAGAAATTAAATTTAAGTTAAACCTAAAAACTAAAATGAGGCTAAATTTAAAAGTTAAACTTAAGTTAAATTTAAAATAAACTTAAAAGTTAAACCTATAAGTTAGATAAGTTAAACTTAAGCTAAATTTAAAAGTCAACCTACATTAAACTTAAAGGTTAAAATCATGTTAAACTTAGGCTAAACCTAAACTAAACATAAAGGCTAAAATTAATGTAATCCTAAGCTAAACCTAAAGGTGAAAATCAAACATTAAAACTTTAGTTAGTCGGTTTAAACTCTAAACCTAAATTAAAAAGATCTTTAAAAAACAATCAAGAAATAACAAGTTGAACCATGTTTGAACTTTGATGTGGATAAAATATGCGAAACTTTATACCTTGCTCAAATGAAAAACCCAATTGTATTTTAGATGAGCACTCACTAGTGCTTAAATGCCTTCTAATTTGTTCATGACATCCACCCACATGTTCTATGTGCATAAGGGCCAATTCATGGAATAATGATATAATGTTGTCCAAACCCATGGGATTGGAGTTTTAAAGTCTCATATCTTCAAGCTAATTTAGGTTCTAAGTTTCTATTGAAGAATCTTTGTATTTGAGTTGAGTACAAACATTTCCTTATCTTGTCCAAAGAAGGCATTGAATATCATGATGCTTCAGTGTTGGCACATGTATAATGTCATTTGCTCTAAATTAAACATTCGAACCTTAGGATGAGCTTGCCAATGAAAATAAAAAAGTTGGATGAAATTCCCAAGTATCTTTAGAGCACAATATCCTTTCCTATTTTATGTCAAATACTGAGGAAGAAGAAAATAAATACATCATCAGGAAGGATTTTAGTTGCAATATAAGGTGCAATTGGCCCAGGTTGATTGTTTTGTTGCTCAAAAAATTTTCAAAAAGATTTGAAAACTTGTTCAAGTGCAAATAAGATTGCTCAAAATGCTTATTCAAAATTTCAAAAGATTTGAGAAGTTAAAAGTGCAAGGAAGATTGCTGCAAAATTGAACCATTTAGATTTGAGAAGTTCAGGTGCAGCAAGCTTGAAGATTGCTGAAAAATTCCTGAAAGATTTGAGAACTTCATTGCTGAAAATTTGAACCCCTTGGAGATTTGAGAGGTTCAAGTGCAAGGAAGATTGTTGAAAAATTGAACCACTTGAGATTTGTGATGTTCAAGTGCAAGTAAGATTGCTGAATTTAAATTCCCAAGAGATTTGCAAAGTTCAATTTGTTGAACACACAGTAACAACAGTAGCAAGCAATAATGCTCAAGGTAACATGCTTATCTTATGCAAGCTTAGGAATATAACTTCCAATTTTTTTCAAATAGTGGGCAAAAAAATAGTGAGTGCAACTTTATCAATTTTTTTTAAAAATAATTTACTATAAGGTGCTTAATAAATAGGGTGGCTAAAATTGAATTATGAAACTATATTTAAAACATTTAAAAAAAAATTATTATTTCATAACATACCCAAAAAATCAGTATTGGTTGGGGTGAAGGAGGGAGAGAAAGGTGTCAATCATCAACTTGGGAAAGAACAAAACTTTGAAATGGATGAGATTAGGTTTTACACCAAATAGGGTTGTCAAGTACATCTAGTTCAGTGTTGTGCCTGGAAGTGTCAATAGCCATATATAGCCATAAACATATGACATGTAAATCCTGTGTAAGTGAAAATCATTTTGCATTTACATACCCAAACTTTTTACACTTACATTATTGCCATGCATAAATTTATTTTTACACTTACATGCGGTAGTGTAAATGTTTATCAAACACACTTGCACCTTCTTTTGTAAAGGGCACTTTGCAAAAATTCATGACTCTTTTAATATTTCTCAAATATAAGAATTTTTTAGCAATATGGGATGGTGGTAGTGCTTCCCTTTACCCACTTATATACAATATGCAAGACACTAAATACCCCCCCCCCCCCTTTGAGCTCTATTCAACCCAAAAAAGTGACCCACAACATTCAACCCCGCATGATTTTACATGGCATAAAAATGTACTCACACAATTTTACACAATTTCATTATGACATTTACACTTACATGGAGTGTAAGTCCTAAGCCATACATACACACACACAAACAATATTGGTCTAGATATCATGGGAAAATCCACCTTGAGGAAAAAGGGGTTTATGATCAAAATTACAAGACAACCCAAATTAACTATGAACCAAACTAGTGGTGAACACCGGTTTTTGGATTGTTATTAGGAACATGAACAAACCCGAGTGATTATTAGTATGGTTAGTTTCTTAGGGTTCATTAACTGTAGTTCTCAAAAAAATAAATCAAATATCTGATTCTAATAGGCAACCATGGTTATCAATTGGCTTGGCTTTCCCTTTTAAGGGAGGGAGAGAGGCTGGTGAATGGTGAAGTTTATTTTTGGCCTTGGCCCTTATGACCAAGGCAAGGATATTGTGTTTGGATTCATTATAGAGTACAATAGCTTAATGGATTTTGGCCTAGCCACTAGGTAATAGGTCTATTTTTATATGAGTATTTTTGCAAGATGATATTTTGGCTTGTGTTGAAACTTGAGATTAGGTGTAGAGTTATACTATCTTGAAGGATTTTGGTTTTTTCAGAGGATTTTTTTTAAGATTTTATTTTTGCATGGTGAAATATTTGAGTTTTCGTAATTCTTCTTTTGCCTTAAGATGCGTTTTAATGTCAAATGGCAAGGCCACACCCGTCGTTTGGTAGTTCATTTCCTACTTGGGTTTTGCTTTGTTATGCACTACGGGTGATGATTTTCCTTCTTATAATTTATTATGTTCCCATATGATAATCAATAATTCATCATTATTTATATCAATGTCAATTTTAATTTCAATTAATATAAATTTCGTGGACATGAAAAGGCACATGTTAATTTATCATTTCATATTCATGTTGGTGGGTACGGAAAGAGATGAAATATTCATAAGAATAAGAGATAATTATTTAAAAAAATAGTGAGATATAGTTATAAGAATTAGAGATAGTTATTAAGAAAGAAGTGAGGTAGTTATACTTGAAAATGTCTCTACAATTGTTTAACGATGATTGTATAAAGGCTTATGCAAATCTTGTGATTAAGGTTTTGAAATCTTATGATCACTCTAGCAAAATAATAATAGAGACTAAAGACATTTGGTTGGTAGATAGATAAGAGTGTTTAACAATTTTATAATTGTAATTTTCTGGGATATATATTAGGTCATCCTTCTATTTATTTAATTAGTGAGGGGGTGAGTGGGATTGTTAGTTTTCTTTTTCTTTCACAAGGAGCCATTTGATTCCCCTATCACCAATATTTTGGGAATAGGGGGGCACTCCCTCCAACATAAAAGCCTAAATATGCTTCCCACTCCAAAATAGATGCATGATTTGCAATTTACATACATGGAAGTTGAATGATGGCTAAACTTTATGGGATAAAAAATGAGCAAATTGGGAATATCTAAGGGAATAGATTGGGAACTTGGTGAACATTTTGAGAACTTGATGGGAACAGACCCCAAAAAAAAATACTCCAAAGAAATTGGGAAATTTTTGGATTTTTTTTTGTTTTTCTAGTGCAAATTCAATTAATTTTGCTAAATTTTTGGTTGAAAATTTGCCAAATTTTCAACATGAGAAAAAAGAAAAAAAAACCACTGATCCACCTAGACACCTATGCTTTCCATTCATAAGCGAGTCTAGTCTAGGTACCTAGATCAATAGGTGGTGGGTCCCTCCCTTTTCTTTTTGTAGGTCCATGGAATCCTATACTACTAGGTACACGCGACGACTGGTCAATCCCGGTCACCGCCTGAACTGTCTTCAAGGGAACTAGGTAGAACATTTGGGCGATATCTGGCTAAACTAGGGTTACGAGGCCACAGTGATCGCCAGGCGCCAGTCGTGGGTGGCGACCAAAATTCAAGAAAGCGCGAAATACGTACGAGTCCGACAGCACGTGAGTCGTCGGCATTTATTTTTGGCTCGACAATATATATAGCCAAAAATGCTATATTAAAAAATGAAAGTTGCTAAAATCATGTGCTTTTTGAAAAGCCTTATAGAAAAAAAAACGCCAGATTTTGATTTCGAAATACGCGGGTTCAAATTCGGTAGCCAAAAATACAGAAGGATGTGTTTTTTGTAATAAATATTTTCATATTCATCTTATAGCCAAATATGGCTAAGCCTTCATGTGGATCATCGCCACAAAAAGAAACTGCATGCGACCGACGAAGGAAAGAAAGTCGGTCGTGGTTTCGTGGTTCCAAGTGCTAGTTCTCGCTACGTTTTGTTTTGTTTTCATTTGTTTGTTTGTTTGTTGGTTTGAGTCAAGACTCAAGACTCAAAACCCACCCAGCGGGTTTAGCTCTGCTGCTTGGATGAATGGCCATTTCTTCTTTGGTTGCCGCACCTTTTGCGCCACCAGGGGCGGTGGGAGGAGGATGAGCTGCAGCTTTGATTTGTTGTGTTTTTCTCAAAACACATTCTCTTATTCTTGCAGATGTCGAGTGAGTCATTCAGTCTTGACTCAGCTATCTAGATTGCTACCTTCTAGATTCTCTTATTCTTGCAGATGTCGAGTGAGTCTTCAGTCTTGACTCAGCTATCTAGATTGCTACCTTCTAGAGTTGCTAGAAAAATGAAGAAATGGGTGTGTAAATGCGTTAAAAGGAGCCATTAAGTACGAGATTAAAGTCCTTTTCAAGGACTGCATTTGATACATGGTATTCTTGGATTTGTCAATTTTTATGTATTTTTGTATACTCAATTTACAGTTATTTTTTGAATATAATACTTTTTACTATATCTTGATTTACATCATTTACATATAATGCATACATATACCCTAAATAACACAAAAATGAATAATTTTTGTCAAAGACATATATTTTTTTAATTCATAATTTTCAGAGTCAAAAATATATTTTCAAATTAATTGAAACCAATATGTTTTAATATGTTTTTAAATAAAATTTATCAATTTTAAGTGTTTTAAGTTTTATAATCATCAATGTTAAGATCCTCTTCAATTTTGAGAAAGAATGGTGCACATTGAATAAGAAAAAATGACATTTAAAAAAAAAAAACCAAGTTATTATAGTTACTTTGAACTTGCAAATTTTTTTTTCAAACATTATCAATTTGCATCAAATTTTGAACAATGAAAATTTATAAATAATAAAACTTAAAAAGGAAGAAAAATAAAAATCTAATTTATTATGCTCCTTTTGTGATTTTTTAAAAATATAAAATTCTAATTTAAATAGTTGTGACACAATGCTTGGCTCCTTTTAACGTGTTTACACCCAAATTGTGATGGAATTCCAGCTTGCTTTCTTTGTTTTTGTAGTAGTCAAAATACCTATTCGTTTCCACTTATATGAGTAAGAGAATGAAACATTGGCAAACATATATACACACACAAACTATCCCCACCTATCTTGGGTATTAAGCCTGTATCAATATAATTCCTCACCTTCAACAATATTTATTTACATATCGAACCTATGACTTTTGTTTGACAAATCTTGCTGAAAAAATTAATTTTTTGAGGGAAAAAAAACCCAAAGAGTTTGACAGCTCTAATTGAAATATTTGAAAATTTTAACAATATATGGGTGCAATTCATCTGTCCCTGGTCGCTAGACCATTGAATTCATTGCTTCCTCACTAAGTTCACGAATTCATTCAAAATCTAGTGAAATTGCTTGACTTACAGACACACCTTTTGTTGCAGTTATGTTGTAAAATTAATTTGTGTTTTGAATTGAGTTTGATTCTCTACAATTTTGGCAAACTGCTCTTTAGTTCCTTCGAGTGAGCTAAGAGTGACTTGAAAGTGGGACTCTAAAGAGAGTGGGAAGACCACTAAAAGCAAAGTGAATGGACCAATCAAATAATCTCGTGAATCAATTGCAGTGGGAGACTGTGTTGTGGGGACAAATCTAACCCAATCCAATGCAAGATTTAAACTATGCAATGGCTTTTGCAAACCACCACATCCTGTGCAAATATCATGATGCACCGAAACCAATTTTTTTGAACCAAACAGTAGGCAAGTTTTTACTGTTCTACATTCAAAACATGCTCTTACAATGCATGGGTGAGGATGCTCTCAGCTTGTGTGTGCTACTTCCACCACAAGTACAAGTCTGGCAAGTCAAGCACATTCAAAAAAGATGGTATGATTTCACTTCCCTGCCATGATTCCAACTCTGTGAATTCATTCCCCTTGGGTGTTTCCACAACAGTACCAAGTCTGCCTTTACATGAGGTCCTTCAAGGCATGAAGTCCTTGGCAAGTCTTTGGCAAGTCCTTTGTGGACAAGTGGTTTGTTGTTGCTCAAACTGAGCTTTTTTTTTCTTTGGTGGGATTAATGTATCTATTTCAGGCACTGCTTTTGCAATAAGGTATGTGTCAGGGTCCATGGAAGGTTTCCTTAGCCAAGATGACATCACTCTTGGTGACCTCACCATGAAAGGCCAGGTGCTTAATTACATCACTCTCATCGAGCTGCCATTTTTCTGCAAGGTTTGTTTTTTTGTGAAGAAGAAGAAGAAGAAGATGATGTCTGGTTTCATGTGAACAGCATATTTCTGAACATTATTGCTTCTTGATGTGCAGATGTTTGCAGAGGCAACCAAGGAGCCTGGGCTTGCTTTCGTGATAGCTAAGTTTGATGACATCCTTGGCCTTGGCTTCAAGGAGATATCTGTGAACCATGTGACCCCTGTCTGGTATACTGATCTCCTTTGTTTATACACATTTTGTTCTCGGTATCACTATTCTTCTTTGAGACTGGAGCTCCTGCAATTTCTTTCGATTGGATGAAGTGTGTGGTGGGTTAGTCCAAGCTGATTTGTGCTCTGCTTTCATATGAAGCTTTTGGAGGCCAGCCAGCCAGCCAGCCAGCCAGAATGGTTTCAAGTTTCAACGAGTGAAAGCAGATGGTTGTAAGCATGTTGTGTACCACCACCCTACAGGTACAATATGTTGGAGCAGAGACTTGTGAAGGAACCTGTGTTCTCATTCTGGTTGAACCGTGATGCAACTGACAAAGAGCATGGAGGAGAGTTGGTGTTTGGTGGTGTTGATCCTAAGCACTTCAAGGGTGAACATGTCTACACCCCAGTCAATCACAAAGGCCATTGGCATGTAAATGGCAGGATCTGATCAATCGTTTGGTTTTGAAGCATGCAAGAGATGATGGGTGATTAGCACCTCCAATTCTCCATCAAATCACAGACTACTAAGCAGCTTGTATGTACATTGTTGCAGCAGTTCAATATGGGTGATGTGCTTATTGGTGGACAAAGTTCAGGTACCTCGTAACATCATGTTGCTTCAAGGAAATGGGTGGTGCTGGTGTTTTGTTTATGGATTTCCACATTCTTATATACAAGTTCAAATACGGTAATATTATTTGTTTACAGTGACTTGACTTCCATTGCAAGATTTTGCAAATGAGGATGTGCTGCAGTTGCAGATTCAGGTACATCTCTACTGGCTGGACTAATTGTGAGTACTTTCAAAGAAGCTCTGATTGTGGTTTGTTGAAAAAAATTCAGAAACAAAAAACCTCTCACTTTCCACTATAGTACTACTTTCTGAAAACGATTTTTGGGTGTTTCTTCTGATGGGTGCATCTTTTTCCTGATATTGATATGGCAATCATCAAGCTCTGTGTGTTTGTGTGTGACAACCTAAGGGATTGTGGTGGAGATTAATTTGGCCATTGGTGCTACTGGTGTTGTGAGTGGTGAATGCAAGATGATTGTTGAACAATACGGTGATCAGATTATTGAACTGCTTCTGGAAGAGGTTTTATATTCTGCTAACTCTTGCACTTCCTGCAGAACTGTTTTGCATTTGAAAATCATAACATTGATGGCACCTGCATGTCATATTGAACAGTAGGAGTTTACACCTTTTTCTTGTGTCTGGACTAAATCTGTGTACTGACATATTTCTTATGTGCTGGTGGTGATCACCTAAATCTGTTGGTGATCACCTCATGTTTGCATTTTTTCCACTCATGATGTGCGTCTAGACTTTGTAGTTTGTTTTCACTGCAGACAAATCCCATGAAAGTCTGCTCTCAGATTGGGCTATGCCAATTTGGCTCCAATGAGAAAAGGCTTGTGTAACTGTTGAGCTCCCTTTGTTTTGAGGTAGGTATCTGATGTGACTGGTGCTGATTGAGGCAAAGATCAGTAGTGATTTTTCCCCACCACAATGGGTGATCTGGGAAGTCGCAGATTTTTTTTGACAGGATTCTCACATGGAAGAGTTTTTGTCTGTGGTGAATGTCAACAGTGAGCCAGGTATTGCTAGTGTTCTCAATAAGGATGCTGTGAATGTCTCTGATGGATGGAAGGATCTGACCCAGGGTGCACAGTCTGTGAGATGGCTGTAGTGTGGGCACCAAATCAGTCGAGAGCCAATTGAACCAGGGAACATATTGATGTGTACCTCAATCAGGTAGATTTGTTCACCTAAACCCACAAAACCCAAAAGTCACTAGTGTACTGTGTGAACCAGCTCTCAAATCTTGAATGTGGTGAGATTCAACTTGTATGGTAATAATGTGCATCAAGCAAAGGTGTTCAAGTTGGATCTTGTCGATCTTTGCAGTCATCTGACAGGAAGGTTTTTGTTGTTGTGTGTTGCTCCATTTGGATTGCATAACAGCTCTGTGAGTGTCTGCCAAGTCCTAAGGGAGAATCACTGATGGATTGTGATTCACTCTCGTCCATGCCAACTGTTGCCTTCACAATTGCTGACAAAATATTTGAGCTTGTGACAATTCTTCCTCGGACTACTTATAGTAGCACTTCTCAGCTTCCCTCTCTGCACAAACCCATTCCCCCTTTTCTCCAACTTTAAAACCTGTCAATGCAGTAGATGAATCTCTGGTTGGCATTGGATCCACCACCCAACAAGAATGGCTGGTGGCAAGGATTCTATTCCCTCTGCACAGAGAGGAAGGTTGGCAAGTTTCCAATGACTGAAGTATTGTTGGATGTATGTGTATTCCAGTATGTTCTGAAGGTTGGAGAAGGTCCGGAAGCTCAGTGCGTCAGTGGCTTCCTAGGACTTGACATTCCTCCTCCAGCAGGAACAGTATGGTATCACATCAGTTCCTTTAACATTTGGGCGCAAATCCTTAGGGGAAAAAGAAACAAACATGCTCTTGACATTCTTTCATTTTACTTTTTGTTCTGAAAAAGACTTATTTCTCAGAGTTCTGAATGTCCATTTTGTAAATAAGAAGCACCTTGTATTTACATGCACCTTATTTTGTTACACAATGATGATGCATATGTGGTGTATACAGAATCTTAGGAGACATTTTCATGGGGGCTTTTCATACTATTTTTGACTATGGAAACTTGCAACTGGGTTTTGCTCAGGCTGCCTAAGCCCAGCAATGTACTTATTCACAATGGGTCTCTTTGGTGGACGGGAGCAAGTGGCGAGGCAGGGAGGAGATTATGAAGAAGGCTCTGTTTGAAATTGATGTGTTGTATTTTATCATCTGTCCAGTTTTATGGGTGTTGAGAGCATCTCTGTTGCAATAGAGACCTTGACTCCTTGCAGATACAAAGTAAAACGAAAGTTGGACAATAGGAGAACAGACAGAAAGACGTAACTTTTTGGTTTAGTTCCCAAATTCTCCCAGACGAATTTGGTTTGATTCCAAACATGCAAAGCTCCGAAGGGATTTGTATCGGTCAATTCTATTTCAGTTACATCCTGATACAAGCACATCACAGTCACAGCCAAACTGAAGTGAAGATATCTTAGGGCAACGCCCTCAGGTAAAAACCTTGGAAAGGCTACACATGATTTGTTACTCTCTTCCACATGAATGCTGCTGCAACCCGATAATCATACATCAGAAGCTGTTCGAGCTCCAGTCTTTGTGAAGATTGACCCCAAACCCTACAAAACCCTACTCTGTTTCTGGATTCGCCCTAAACCCCTAAACTGCTGCGATTCCATCGTTTGCATTCGTTTCTTTGTTGGGGCCAGCACCTGAAGCTAAAGAAATGAAATTTAGTTCGATCGAGGTATTAGGAACATGTACTTATGTTTTTCTTGCAATACATTATTGGAGTTCGTTTCTGGGCGAGAATCCGCTAACGACGACAACACACAAACAAGGTAGAAACGGTTGCTTCATTCTGGCTGTCCATTTAGTACTCTAATACGATCTTCGACATTTTCCCGTGGCTCCACTGCACGGATCATTAGAGAGCGAGGAGACTTGAGCAGCGCAAGTCAGAAAGGGTTTTCTAGGCCCAGACTAATCTCTCATAGAGGTGGACACAGTTGAGCGTCCACTCGGTGCCCAGTGCGTTTTCATCATACTCACGCTGCTCCATTTCTACTCTGTCTCGCTCCCCACAGAAAAAAAAGAGAGACCTTTGCTCCTATCTTTCTCCTCTTATCTTTCCCACACAATCGGAGCTCCCCACAACGTAGCAACAGCAGCAGACTAAGCTCCACACCGAGCAGGAAGCAAACACACCAAAGGAAAGACAACACCGACTGTACAAAGACTTCCTGTAAAAAATGTGACAGACAACCGAGAACAACAAGAATCTAACAAAAACAAAAGAAGAAATTCATCAAACCTCAAGCACACAAGCTCGGCACAAAGATATGTCCTTTGAGGAGACAACTGCAGTATAAACCGTGGACGCACAGCGACAATGTTGCGGCGCCACGACTCCAGGGCAACTACTTCAGGGTTTAGGATTAGGGTAGGACGTCGACTCGCCTGATGCAACGAGCAAGAAGATCAACTTAGGGTTTATTTAGGGTTTAGGGTAGGACGTCAGGTTCTCAAAGTGTTACCCCCTCCCCCCCCCCCCCCCCCCCCCCCCCACTAAAACGACAACCGGCCCCCCCCACCCCCTAGCCGTCCCTTCCCTCCTCCCACCCATCTATTCATTTACCCACCATTCAACGACACCATCACAACGGTCTTA
>Ga0116227_10005383_pt1 | contig 26975 bp, 20 predicted proteins | sample S1TSphgellanicum_FD_89693 | JGI IMG/M metagenome (GOLD analysis project Ga0116227, IMG submission 89693) | Host-associated microbial communities from peat moss isolated from Minnesota, USA - S1T2_Fb - Sphagnum magellanicum MG | ecosystem: Host-associated > Plants > Peat moss > Unclassified...
ATATATATATATATATATATATATATATATATATATATATATATATGATTACCTACGATGATTAATAATATAATAATATAATTGCATGGCCTAGGCTAGGCCATGCCATTTTAACAATGCCCCACATGTTGCAAAATCACTATTTTTCGTAATCCCATGTCATTTTCCCCATAAACCTATTTTTTTTACCATTTGTACATTTAATCTCTAATGCAATGAATGCATTTTGAAGCATATATTCCATTTACAAATTTTGATATATGCCTTCATGATTCTTACATATATACATTGCAAGCTATTTGTAGTTTCACATTCATCATGCAACTTATAACATGTACTTTTGCATTTATCATATATATATATATATATATATCATCTTTTGTGCCATGTTTTTTCCAAATCCTTATTCATTTATCTCAACCATTGAATATGGTACATGGGAGACATATATGTTTAATCATCTCAAGTCCATAAAAAATACAAGTATAATTATGTGTCTCGCATGTAATCATTTATACATAGTAGGGACAAGATTAGCTTGTCACCAATTAGCATGTTCCATTTAAAGACAATCATCAACGATAGGAGTTGCGATGCCTTGATCATTACCAAGTTCCCCTTTTCTTTCGTTTAAACATGGATCACATTTGTAGATATCATCAATGCTTTCCATTTGGGTTTACCACACCCCTGTTCATACCACCATATCCATATGTTATTTATGTTAATGTTCAACATGCCTTGCATATTCTTTTAGTTCGTATGGTCATTGACCATTCAACATTGTAACTTGGCATGCATTTTGCCTTTCATTTTTTGTGTTTGTTTTTTCCTTCATGAGGTGATGGAAAAGGCCACTAAAAGACTCGTTTTTGCTTCCATCAATGCATAATAAGCATTGGGAGACATTACAAAAGGAACACACGATTAAAGTTTGGGCTCTAGTTTTCGAAGATTTTCAAAGATGGCTTTGGATCTTTCTCCACCTCCATTGGCACAATTGTGTTGTACACAAGTAGTTGCACATGTAGAAAAATACCTTCGAGTAGTGCGTGTATTGGCTTTGAGAATTTTGGTGGTCCCATTTGATGAAACCACATTAGCCTTTCGCCTTTTTCATTCATTGCAAAAGGTCGACCTCCCTACTTTTGTCAATGATTTCCATTTAGACAAAGGTTATTTTAGATTGGGATGCATTTTTTTTGCTTTGGCGTGTTCATCATGTCTTTCATTTGATAAACCTTTAAGTATGGTGTGTATGAGTTTTTTACAATATTTTTTTGTCCCATATGACTTTGTAAGTGTTTTTGATCTATTTTTTGAAGTATGTGGACACATTGTTCATATTCAAGTTCCCCATATGTATCACATTTGTTTGTGACGTCACGATTATTAGCTTTGGAAAAGTAAATTGGTGACATCCGATCCATCACAATTGGAAAGGTGACCTATTGATTGGTCACATGCACATTTGCCATTTAATTCAAGGATACATATGCCTAACGTTTTAGTCCTCACCAATTTGGTGTGATGACATGGGGTGAGTGTGAAACAATGGTCCATGGGGTTTGTAGTATGTTGGATTTGCATTCAAATTGGGTGTTATTAAAGGTGGACATTTATAATGCTTTCAATTCCATATAAGAGACAATCATATATTAAAAGTTATGATTTTCTTCTGGTACCTTAGATCAAATTTTCCCATTTATTTAATGATTTTATGTGTGCCCATCCCCACAATATATTTGGTAAGTTTCTCAACACATGGCTTTCATAATCATTCATTTGAATATGGTACACATTAGGGGGATCCTTTGGGTGAAATGTTGTTTACCATAACACATTTTTGTGTTTTCAACCCTACTAATGCAACTTGCCCTACTTGTGGTTTTTCTTCATTTGTTGATGATACGCATATTGTTGGTCCTACTTCGGATGTGGTACTTTTTTTTTACGACTATAAGCAAAATTTGTTACATTAGAACTTTCCATTTAACTAGTGAAGTGAATAGCTTGTACTTCATAGGGATTAAACTTGTCCATATCATTTTTTGTAGGCTTTTTAGCACCTAACATAGGTTTTCATATTCTAGATGCACCAATATATTTTATGCCATTTGTGAAGTCCTTTGTTGCAAAGGCATTTAAAAAAGATTTCAACACCATAATTAACCCCTATGCTTATAAATCCATAACTAGTCATTACAATGCTTTCATTTTATTATGTGTAACACCCATGTTATTTACTACATATCATATTTTCATTTCCGTGTATCTTGCAACATTACGCCAAGTTTGATTCATGTATCATGGTTATGTAACAAAAATTATTGGGCACGTGACCTTTTGGCATTACGATGGGTCATTTGGCTTGTTTTCAAATCACTTACCTATTTTTTAGCATGGCTTGGCTTATCCTCGATGGTTCAATTACTACCTGCACCTTTTTGGGATGTTCGGTTTTGATCATTCATGCATTTGTCATTCTTTTTAATGGGATGATCGCCTTATTATTTTCAATGCAATGGTGCATGTCAAGACTAACATTATTATCTTCTAATTGGCACTACAAAGTACTTGAATTTTACTACCTTAAGTTGTCCATTATCAGGTCCCCCTTTGAAAAGTCTTGTGGCATAATCGTAATTTCATTTACAAGTTTATTTGACAAATCACTTACACAAGTTTGCCACACTTCTACTAGATGTTCCCATGAATGCCACATGAACACATTACAAACTTACAATATCAAGAAATTTTAATGGAATTTGTGCAAAAGTTGTAAAACAATGTCTTTGCAACATCTGTGGGTTTCAAATGTAAAAATGACATGAAAAATATACATATTACTTTTATATAAATGATATTACTTTTCTACTTGTGATGTTCTGATGTGAAATATGTATAATTTATGTTTTAATTAAATCTGTGCAAGTATTGTGATGCATTTTTGGATAAAATTATGTGATTTTTATGTATTAAACATGAACATTCATGTATGTCATTCAAAAACAATGTTTCATCCATTTGAATATTTAAGATATTGAATACATATAAATATCGTTCATATTAACCATAGCATAAAATTCATGTGATTTTTGTACAAACCTATGAAGCCTGGTAAATTAGTGATGCATGTTTTTGATCTTGTGCACGTTCATTCATGAACATTTAACTATTAACCCATCTTACCACACTTGCATTTTCTTTGTCCTTACTTCATTTCCTTACAACGTTACGTGCCCACCTTCATTTGCCACATCTTATAATTACACATGTTTCATGTTATTAGTGTGGACATATTGTTGATGATTTAGGTATCCATATGCTTTAGTGCATGTGTAGGACATTACAACCAATGATACTCTTCAAATATTGTTGCAACTATTATTTTGGAAAATGGAACACATGTACAAATAAAGGTTTTTCACCTTTTCCCCCACCACATTTAATAACAAATTCACATTCTTATATCTAAATACAACTTTTGTACCTTAACAAATGTTATCATAGTTGATCAAATTCGCTCATATATGATATAACGTGCATTGTCCACAATAATGCATGTAATAACAAATACCATTTAAGAAAAAATATGATCATATGCAGAGTTGCAACATGAAATGATTTCATTCCCCTTGTTGTAAAGACTTATGGTTGTCCTCATTCTCATTTTGAATTTTTTTTCATTTTTTTATGCCCATGCCATTATAGTTCATCATTACCAGTCTTATTTATTTCTTGTGATGTTATTTTTTATTATCAATGGCATGGATCCATAGCTCTCCAATGCACATAAAACATTGCCATTTTTCAATGTGATGTGAGCTTTGGAAACATTATTCATTTGTTCCACACATCATAACTGGTACACCTTCATTGTAAGCTAATTTGTGATAAACGACACCTTTTTATTTTACAATTTTCTATTTTATTAGTGTATTGGTGGTGTCTTGATTCTTATGTTCTTTTGTGATTTGTGTTTTTGGGCTTTTATTTGCTTTTGTATTTCTTATGGATGAGTTCCTGTCCTTGCCTTTTTTATATACAAGGTTTTTATTCTAATAGTTAGAAAGGTCGATGTGTATTCCTACCATCCAACTGTATATGTGGGTGCAATTTAGAGAGGATTTGCGTTACCAAACCCAATTTACATATCTAATTAACCAACTAAAAACTCCACATGATAATTGTTTAAATCATTCATCTTCCCCCTTCATTTCACCCGATCAACTCCCACTTTCCCTTCTCCCCACTTTACTTTATTGTCATCTCACTAAAGATTTTAACCATTAAATTCAATTTCACACCAAGGGTCGACATGGATATTTTTATTTTATTTAACTCTATCTTGATTTGGGGTTAAAAAACAAAAATATAAGTAGTAAACTAACCTATGTTCACAAAAAAAACAAAAAACAAAAAAGTTTAATGGGGTTAATTTAGCCTCTATGTGGAATGTTCACATTGAAGGGTTTTCCAAATTATGTAGAAGGTTTGGGCAACTTGGGGAAAAATAAGATTATTTTTCTATAACACCACCCAAAATGGTAGTTTGGAGAATTTTTGAATTTTTTTTCCCAAGATGTTCAAAAATTTGTGGGCCAATTTAGAAATTTCATGTTGCCCAATAATTTTAAACATATTAGAAAGGTTGAAAAATCTCAATTTTTCACTTTTCAAAATCCTCGTTTTGGTAAATTTTTGACCAATTTTGACATATTCATGTTGCCTAAATAAAGGTTGAAAAAATTTCATTTGTGCCCAATTTTTTTGAGCACTCTAGAAAAATCTTAATGCTAAAAATAATTTGGGCAATTTTTGAATTTTTATGTTGTTGGATAATTTTGGGTAAATAATGAAAGTTGAAAAGGTTGTCATTACCTGCCAAAAATTTTAGGCAACATGGAAAAAGGTTTCCAAGGTGCTTGAATTTTTTTGGCAGATTTATAAAAACTTTATTCAGGTTGCCCCAAAAAATCCTCAGTGTCTCCCACCATTTTGAGTGCTCTCTCCTTCAAAAAAAGAATAACATTAAAAGCTATTGGGAACATAAAGGGGGTATTCTAAACTTTTGAAATCAAGGGGTCAAATTAACCTTTATATTCCATTCTAACTTGATCCCAAATCTAGGAAAAATGAAGATATTCATTCTTAGGGTTAGCATATCAAGTAGCACATTTGACCGCAAAGGACTCTTAACCCCAACCAATGCTAAGACAATTTTTACCCTTATTGTGTGAATGGGATAGAATTCGGGTTAATTTAGTCTTTTAATTTATTCCTTTTATTGCTTCACGAACTTTATATATTTTTATTCTTGATATATCATACCTATGACCAATGTTTGGCACAAAATAATTCTCATGAAGTTTTACCATGATATTTTGTTGAATTGTTGAAAATCAAATTATCAACTTGTGAATTGTCTCAGCCTTTTTGCAAATACACAACTCTAAGTGTATTTTACATATTTATTCCTCAATTGTTGAAATTTTGGAAAATTGAAATTGTCAAACCTCATTTTAAAAAATAAATAAATATTTAGCCAGGAAATACCAAAAACCAATTGTACGTCTAGAAATATAATGAAACATACTCCAATATTCAAGTGACCCAAAAATTATTTCCTAGATTGATTTTTGGAATAGAGGTGAACAAGTTTTAAATCTTTTGAATTTTCAACCGAAAACCAATAATGAATTACATATGGCCCACCATCACCAAATGATTTTTTTGTGCAAAAATTTATCATTTCATGCCAAAATAAAGGGGGCTACCTAGGTTGTTGAGGGTTATGTGAATTAAAATCACCAAAATCATCATATTTTGAGACAAAAAAACCTTTCAGTTTGTCATATTTAGAAATTGGCTTCTTTCTTGTCATTATAACACAAGAAAATCCTTGAAATTTGGAATCACCTTTCTAACTTGTAGCCAAATTTTGGTACAACCTATTTTAAATGATTGTCATCCCACCTATTTTGCAAATAACTCGAATTTAGGTTTACATAGGTGTTTTCCAGAGAATCATCAAATGGAACTCGATTGGGAATTGGATTCTTTTTTGAGACCAAACCTAAACTAGACCCAAAACCTTGTGGAACCTTTTTTTAAGCATGTTCTAATTCTTTAAATATGTTGTAGGGCTCAATTTTTTTACCAATGGCAACTTGTGATTGTACAATTATATTTCTTACACAACATCCAATTTTGAACAATGTCTAATGTAAATGTGATATTGTAAAATTTATTTAAAACTCCTTCTATTGAGGGTTTGAGCTTAGTTTTTACAATTTCTAAATTCTTGGATTTTAATTCTAGCTTGTTTTTTTCAAATTCAAAAACCTTTAGGCCTAGTTCAAAAATCAGGTTTAGTCTCATGTATGGTACACATTACACATTCCTAAATGCTAAAAATTATATGGATACAAAGTTTTACAAAAAATTCATCCTTTTTTATTAATTAATGAAGGGTGAAATTAAGTTTTTTTTTGTTTTTAAGGAGACATCTCAATTCACAATTTTTTTGAAATATTAGGTAATAAAAGGGTTTGTCTCTGTCATAGGCTTAGCCTCGGGCTTGCGATCAAAGCAAGGACTTGCAAGGGTGCGGGCCAAAAGTGGAACCCGGGAGTTACATTTCATGCTCCCGATTTAAAATGGGTTTACATGACCCATTTGAGTAATTAAAACACAAGTTATGGCCAAAAGAGGGTTCGAAAGTCAAATTGTCAATGTGACTACTGACCATTAAAAGTTGGGAGTCACCTTGATTTCCTTATGTGTAATTGGCGTGCCACATATCATTAGAAAGTTCTTAACGAGGACTACAACTTTGTTTAACCTCACCTCAATTGGAGGTCTGCACACAAAGTTATACACCTCCAAAATTATGGGAATCCCAATTTTGGGAAATTTGGGACTCCCATTTGGGAGTCCTAGGACAAAATGCCATTTGGATGCTGGCCCCATGGCCACGCACATAATATACTATATTAAAGTTACATTGTTTGTCTGTCTGTCTGTCCGGGCAGTTTCCAGGCACTGCCCGGACCTTTGTTTTTTGTTTTTTTTTTTTTGATGGGTTTTATTTTCTATGTCAGTTAAACTACCCGGACTTTTTTTATTTTTATTTTTTATGGGTTTTGTTTTCTGTGTCAGTTAAACTACCCAGACCTTTGTTTTTTTTTAAATTTTTTTTATGGGTTTTGTTTTCTGTGTCAATTAAACTGCCCGGACCTTTTTTTCTTTTTTTTTGCTCGATGGGTGCATTATGCACCGGGTTCACACTAGTTGTAGATGAAAGCTGCAAAAGATGTTATAGACTTTAAAAACCATTATGTGTGAGTTTGGTGATGGCAAAACATAGGAGTGTGGAAGATAATACCAATGTTGGCTAGGTACCTAGGTTAGGACATTATTCAAGGGTGGTTTCAATATAATTTTAAGGAACCTAACCAAAATTGAATGGAACCGATACTAGTTAATTAGTAGGAAAGGTTGATTTTGGAATTGGGTGGGAATTGACCCTTAATTTTGGCATAAAGGTAATTGAAATTCAACTTTGGTTTCAAACTAGTTTGAAAACTACAACCAAATTGGAATCTTGAAAAAAATTGATTTTGGTTCCAAATAGAAAGGGGTTTAAGAAGATTTGAACCCATTGAAGAAAGAGATGAAAGCATTCAACCATTAAATTATCATAGTGCTTTCACCTTTGGGTTGATTACTTTCACCTCTTTCCTCGATGGGTTCGACATTGCCATTTTCCTAGATTGTCTTGCACCTTTTAACATTATCTTAATTGTTTTGTAAATTTTTTTTCACATTTAGAATAGGGTTTTTTTCTCATTTTTGTGAGGTAAGCATTACACCAATCTATGTATTAGTTCATTTGATATTTCATTAAATTTTGAATGAACTTGGACAAATTTATCATGGCAAAAGTGGCTAACCCTTTAGTGAACAAGAATTAATTGTTATAAACAAGTGAATTAATTAATAGTTAATTCACTGGGTTAGCCTCTGAATTCATAACTACACAAAACATATAAGGTAAGAACCTAAGTTAAGTTTAGCACCTAACCTAGCCGCTCAACTTAGGGTGGAAGTATGAAGGTTTGAACTCCTCACCGCCATTCTTAAGGGAAAAACTTTAACTATTGGACCACTATTTAAATAAGTGAATTGATTTCTTATCACATATTATTATTCACATTCTTTTTTAGCCTATGTGTAGTTACTATAAATTAGGTTCTTAGACTATTCTTAAGTTATTTTAAAATTAGTGTAAGCTACTTTAAGCTATTCTTAAACTACTTTAAATTATTGTACTTTAAGCTGCTTTCAACTTTTCCACCTTTGGTTAAAATAATGACATAAAAAAACTTATTTACTATAATGAATTAATTTAATTAATAGTTTATTATGTCAATTAATAATGAAACATTATAATTATGTGTTGACCTTATAATGACAAAACTATAAGGAAGATGAAATGAATAGGATAAGGTGAACTTATTTCATTTTTAAGGTCCCATAATGATTTAGGTTAGTGAATTATATCTCACTTTTGTACTAATGAAATGGCCTAATGACCATCCAAGAAAAGACATGCCAAAGGACAAGTAAAAAACTTTTGGTATCTTTGGGGTGCAAAATCAAATGTTTTGAAAAGGGGGAAATGGATTTGAAAGCACAACACAATTTGAGGATGAATTCAACGGCTTTGGAGGGATTTTTGGGGTTTGAAATAAGGTTGAATTGGGGGCTTGTTTGAGATAAATAAAGGGTGAACTATGGGGTTTTTGAAGGGGGTGGTTTTTTGGGGAGTCTAAAGGGTACTTGAAGTGCAATTGGGGGGTTTATTTGGGAAAAATTAAAGTAAATTTGAGGATATTCTAAGGTTGAATTGAAGGGTGACAATAAATCATATTTCAAGGTGGTAGTTAATAGCTACAATTATTGGAACCTTAAACATGAATCAACATGACAATGAAAAAAATGGTTGTGATCCTTTAAAAACATTTAGTGGAGATTAAATTTTATAAATAGGTTAGTTTATTTAGTTTGATATTTCAAGATCTTTGTAATAATCTTTTTTTTCTTGGAATAAAAGTAAGATTTTTTTTCATTTTTTATTTTTCTCATTATTCATTTTGATGTTTCGGATCTTGTAATTGGAATCAAAGGTTACCAAAAACTGAAGGTTCTAAAATTGAGAATTAAAATTAGCCTACTTTGAAAATTTTAAAAACCAAAGATAAAACTACGCCTTAAATTAAAGAACCAAAAACCAAAATTGAATCCAATTTTGGCAAAAAAAACACAAAACTGAACTAAAACCAAACCAAAATAGATCCCTTGAAAATTTTAAGAAGTGAAACTAAAGATTCCTCCTAGAACTGAAAAACCCATCAACACTAAAAAAAATAAAATAAAAAATCTCTTGTTGATAAGATAGAAAAATGAGAACATAGGATACAAATGGTGTTAAGCACCAAAATCTTCATCTTTCGAAGATTTTGGTCATGGTGTCAATAAAATAATTTTGTTGTTGACTCTCAAAATTAAGGTGAAATTAGTGAATCATTAGTAATGTCATGTGTTAGCAACTTCCTGACAAATTGTTGCGCATTTAGAGTCACTTCTCAACTTGTGCCTGTGAATCAATCAAAGGACCATGAACCTGTGTCAAAATGACTTCAAAGAATTTGAATCTTTTACCAGATTTTTGGTTCCATGGAGTTGGCATCAACTCGTCACCTGTATCGTTTCCACATTCTTGGGTTGCTTAATTCCAGTATCTAAAGGAAGTAGCAACCATAGCCTGGTGAAAAGGGTCTTGGAGCACACCAGCCAGCTCCATGCTACATTAAAGTCAAGATAAGACCTGAAACATGAGATATTAGCGCATTTGGGAAGAACTTCACATCTGGTGAGGTCTGGCATCAAAGACTTGATCAGTCTGTTACATACTGCTTCTCAAAATCTAAGCACTAATAGCAAAGAAAGCAAGGTCTACATTGGATAATGAAAATCTCATGTTCCCAGCAGTGCTCAATCAGCCACTTTGACTAGCTTTCAAGCTTATCATTAATTGAAACTGTAACACAGAATGTCGCTGAGTGCCTTAAAATCCTTCCTAGATGCCTGTAAAATATACACATCTGTAATAAACAGGTCTCTGACTCATACTCATCTGCCTTCCATGAGGCACGATGACATTTGTTTCAAATGTGCAGCAGGTGTTCAGACACAAAGATGATTCCGGACAACATAGCCTTTCGGGTCTGAAGGGCTTGCGCTAGGTCTGTCAGACAAAAAGATAGCAACACATCAGACAAAGCAAATCTTGTATCAATGAACCAAATGGAATAGAGCAATATATTGGTGGACACATTTTCACATATTGTTTAGCTACAATTGGACTGAGTACATACCATATCTGTAAATACAAGATCCATGCCCCCAAAATTTCAGAGCACCTTCACTTTGACTCATGTCACACATAGCTAGGTAAGAAGTTGAGTTCACAACCTTCTGTCAATCACACCATGATGCTGTCTGAAGTGACCTGCTCTGATATCGTCAACATACTGCAAAACAGTACATCATGTAGGGTTTTAGACATGGTTTAATAGGGATGAGGGACACAGCTCCTTGAGTTAGAAGAAAGCCAAAGGTCCACATTCTCCTTTCCAATCTTGGCATATGGAATTGAACAGTGGAAATACTTAATGATTCCACCAATGTATATACAAAAAATTTGCCTCTGAGAAAGGTCAATGGAGGTTATGTCTTACACTAAAATCTGCATTTGGTTCCATACTCAAATGAAACCATAAAATGTTCTACATTTTATGGCAGCAAGCTCTGATCCCCATTTCAAGAATGTTCCCACAGCTAAGACATCTCCCAACTAGGTTTCTACATTTGTTGAATTATAACTATGGAGTAGTTCTTAGAGGTCATGTACAATATATCATCCCAAAAAGCAAGTGTCTGTAGGCCAACCAAAGTGCAGCCCGTACCATCTTCAGGGCAACACTTATGGAAGAAAATGCAATTGAATCAAAGGGTATCTCATCCAATGCAAATAAAGCACACTCCAAAGACTCTGGACCAGGAGAAAAGGAGGGTTCCTTCAGCCGAGCCCGAAATATTATGTAGCTCTGCACTGAACATGGTCAACATCTGTCAGAAAGTACATCCACCTCCGCTTATAACTCAAACACACAAACAGAAACCTCCAGTGGGAGGGCATTATAATCACCATCTTGTCTACTTCTTACACAGCAACACAATACAGGATGATGAAAATGTGATGGAATATTGGTTTTTGAGACCAACAAAGGTTTGAGCTTCTCACCTGGCCAATGACAGGGATGTCTAGGTGTGCAAAGTGGGCAACAACCTCAACCTTTGCCTGAGCTTCCTCCCAGGTCTCCCTTGCTGCACCCTCTGCAGCAGATTCCCCAAGCTCCATGTAACCAGCTGGCAGTGTCCTGCAACCAGCATGTGAACTCCTATTACTTCATTGACTTGAGAACAGTACTATGCAGTTTAAAACAGGTGCCAGTAGCTGGCAGCATGTATATCCCATGCAAGTGCTGTAGCATAGTGTTCCAATGACAGATTTGATCTTGTAATTGCTGCCATGCTATGCCATGAAACAGGGATAGAGATCATCAGATACCATAAGCCATATGATGGTTGAATACTTCTTCTACACAGCAACACCTTGTTGTCATGCTCCACCAAACAACCTACCACCTATCATTATTGCCACAAGCAGCAACAGATTACAATGATACACGTGTCTCTGCTTTTATCCATTTCTAACATCACAAAGCAAACTATCAGCAAAAGACAATGGTATCAATCACATATTTTTCAAGAAACAGATACCCCAGAAATTCTTCTAGATTTGAGCAACAACTGATCCTTCACAATATTTTCAGTGCACTGAATTGAGTGGTTGCAAGCTCATGAGGAAATGCATCAAACCCTACCATTTTAGGGTTCTGATAGTGAATGCGGTGACAAAGTGTGCATACTGCCCGGAGCTCATGCTCACCCTCTGGAATCTGCTGCTCAATTGGCCCGCCACATGAAGGGCAGAAGCTCATCTTCGGTCCTAAGAACTGCAAAATTATTGAACCAAATTTCCTTCTTCTGTCAGACAAACGCGTTTTGCTCAAACCCCTGCAAGGGCTTACCCTCAGAGAATGCCAGCTCGTGTAGATACAGTTCCAAAAAAATTCTCTCTTGCAAATGTCAGGAGTGCATGCGGCTTCCAATTGCAAAGCAACACAGATGAACATCTAAGATCCAACATCTAAATTCCCTTTTCGACTTAAGACATCGACGTCAAGGGGGAAGAAAAATGCAACAACGACGACGACGATGAAGATCATAGGCCGCTTACATTGATTTTTGCAGCTGCTTGCACGGTAGGCGTGAAGGGATCCGATCCTGCATTGGAGTCGGAGCAAACCACACGCCGTCCTCTGGCTCTTCCCATCCGGCCAAGGTTAAAAAACCCTAGCGCACCAACGACGAGGCTGGAGTGTCTAACAGGAAGCAAAGAAAGGAAAGGACTGCTGACAAGCGCATGTGATGAGCTTCTGGTGGCTATAGTCTCGACAGAACAACGAGAAAGACATAACACAGAACACCCCCTTGCCAAGCCACCACCCATCTCAAAATACCAATATTCTTGCCACTTCCAAGATCTACAACTACAACAAAATAATTCCCATGACGAACATAGCGTTCTCTTGCTCTTGAGTTCTTGCTCCTACGCGAGCAATCCCGTCTATGTCCGAGATCGTTTCCCGAATTCCTTCCTCTCTCTCTCTCTCTTCTGTCTGTGCGCGACCAGCAGCTCTCTCTTCTTTGCGGTGTGCAGCTGTGAGTCCAGAGGGAGGTGGAGGAGAAGAAGCATGTGTAGGTTGGGGGATCGATTCCCATTAGGCTCTATTGGGTATGGACCGGTGCTGGGCGGGTATTTGACAAATGCTTGGAAGAGCATATCAATTGGTTTTTTTTTTTTGGGGTCAAATACCCTTGCTAAGAAAATTAAGTCGGTCTTTCTAATGGCAATATATATATTTTTAATTTAAAGAACTTCAACATGGTAGTTGAAGACACTAGAAATTAAAGCCATTGTGAAGATTAATAGATCAAAAACTCAAGTTGTTGTGAAGATTTATTGTGTCATAAATTGCAAGTATGCAATTTTCATGCAAGCATTCATCAAAAGAAAACAAATGTGAACAAAGTCGAGAAGCTCCCTCTCGAGACAATTGCATTACATTCTAAATCTTGACCTAAAGTATCATCTTCTAAACGTGTTTAATTATCTTTTGAAAAGAGCAAATTGAGGTTTTCTTGAAGTAGAATTTTAAAACCTCGAGTGGAATTTTATGTTGTGTTTTCTCAAATATAGTTTCACCTTCCACCAAATGCCCCTTGTATGCTTAGTTCTTTCAAAACACAAACGTTGTCCTACAAGATTGCCAATATCCCTTGCAAAAACAATTGAAATTCCCAAGAACCACAACAAACCCAAAACTCCACCTCACCTTTGACAAAATTCAACCCCACCACTAACATTGTGTTCCTACACCAAAACAAGACAACATCATTTCTTTCCCCTATTTGTAGTGATTACAATAAAACAATAAAGTCACTCCTTCCAACCTCATCATCCATATTTCAACTTAGAAACCTTGGCATGTTATGATTTCATCATTTTCAAGACATCATCTCATGTGAACACTATCTTTAAGCCAATTATAGTTACATGCACAACAAACATACAACAACTACATGCCATCCATGAATTCAAGTATCAAGGAACATCATATTAACAAAATTTGTTGAATCTCAAACCATCTTGGATGTAGTTAATGTAAACAATAAAATAAATGTATTTGCATTTTCAGCATACATGTAGATATTAGATACATCATACCACAAACCATAAAGATTGAGAATTTTTTCTCCTTAACTTCATTATCAAATTCCACATTAAACTATTCTATAAAAGTTAATCTTGCCTCACATGTATCTACAAGGTTAGTTAGCTTCAAGCACACAATGCACATATTAACAAGTCAATTGTTATTGACAAAAATAATTTTGTCAAGATTTTGACTTTGAATATGACATTTACAAAATGTGCACTTATAAGACACGTGTTAAAATAATGTTAGAAGTGTGCCACCATGTCAAGGCACATTTGAAATTTGCATCAATTGGATAATGGCAAAACCCATATGATTTTTTTGACACCCAATGATGCAAAGTGTTAGGATTTGTTTAAGTTGTAAAAAAAAAATTTCAAAATGCATTTATGCAACTTGGGGTGCAAGCTTGTCAACCACATTCGACTTTAATCATTTGTAACACTCCACCACAACAACTTTAATAGTTGCTCATCATAAGTAGCAACCAATTTGGTTGCATTCTCTCATCCCACATAGCTAGTGACCAAGCACATACTTAATTAAACTTAAGATTCAACATCAATATCAAATTGTGACAATATTTGGTTTTATAACTCATCACACAACTCATGACAAGTGGAAATCACCAACTATAAGGCATCTCCAACCTAGTTAGTGCCACAACTTTGATTCAAGATACAACCAACACAATGAAGGAATTTTTTTTCACAACAGCTTCACAAACTACTCTCATCCATGGAGATGGTACATAACTTTGTTAAATTGTTGAAAGCAAAAAAAGATCTCATTGCATTTGAATTTTAGACAATCTTTCATGTAAGACATTAGAAAATAATGGATTGAATTTTTAAAACCCCACAAATGGTTACCACAACCATAGTCCATCTATTCACTCATGATGCAAAGAATAATTCATTGTGCAAATTGGCAATTTAGTCACATAACACAAAATTACTACCATCATTAAAAAAAATCCACATTAGTTTGTTGTTACTAACATAAATATAAATTCAAATGCAAATAATAAGGTTTGAGTGTATTGATGCAAATTGCAAATAAAAAATTCAGGTTGTAAATATCAAAAGGTTCATAAAAGGGGGGATTAATAATTTGCAATTAAGCAATTCAATCACAAAGGAAAAAAATGTTTTGTGACAATATAACATATTCCTCCCGGCTTACTTGTTATCAACTCATAATGTTTTGGTAATATCTATGGTTTTTGGTTAAAGTATTAAAACTCATTGCTACAAATTTGCAAACTATAAACTATAGAATGGAAACATGTTTAATACAAATTAATCATATTAAAGAAAATGATAGTTTTATCACATGTATATTAACATTCACAAGAATAAAAAATTGTACCTTGTTTTCACCAGTGTGTTGAGTTGAGTTTTTTGTGCCTCAAACCAAGATTAATGTAAGCATTTTCCCATGCTTAACACCCCTTCCTCAACTTTTTAAACTAGGTGATACATTTTTGTATATAAACTTAGGTAGCCTTGATAGATGCATATTGGAATCCACAAGCCACTTTATCATCTATAACAACATATTGGCAAACCTTCAATAAAACATGGCCTATCAAAAGGGTTTAAGCATTCCCAAGGTATCATAAGATACAACTAAGTTCAAAAAAACTATGCATGTTTGCAAATTGGACCCCTCATTCTTAACATAAACAACAATTTGTTGAATGGAAAAAAAGTTGTCTAGGAATTGTTGCAACTTGGGGGAACCATGGCATAACACCACATATATTAGTGGTTTCAAACAAGTCTATAGTTACATGTTTGGGCTCCCAATTGTTGGAATTGAAATTCACAACAACAACAAAAACATCGTGTGCCCCTTTTGAAATCCAAAGGTCAAAGGTGCATGTGGTTGAAACACACCCACCTAATGCAAGTTGCAGATGTTTTGTCAAGGTTTCCTACACTAATGTAAGTAAAAAAAAATTAGCAAAAAAATTTCAAGATGGGAAGATCACCCTTAAGCACAATCTATATGCCATGTGATGTACCTAAATTTACTCCATAATCATTAGAGGAAGAAATCCCTTAGTCACAAACAATATGACATATTCCTATAATAAAGTCTTTATGTGTTTCATTATTTTAAAAAAAAAAGATTAGTAACAAAGAAAAATTCAAAGAGGGCATTTAACATCAAATGTGCCTTTTTAGTTGTTGAATCTTATTCCAACAAACCTTTTACACAACTATGAACACATAGATAATAAACAAGACTTTATGCTCCACCTCTACATGTTTTTTCATGGATGTTATGCCATTGGTTTTGTGATATCCAATCAAGCCTTTATGCATCCCATTTCATAAAACAAGTTTCAAGGCCACACATCACCTTATGACAAATAACTCATATTATTATTTGATTTGATTTCAATCAAGGCCTATAGTTTGATTGTTGCTCACTTGTAAAATGCCCATGTGGGTGAATTGTGGTTGTATGGTTTCCATGCAATAACTTGATTTTTCAAGCTCTCCATATACACTTCATTGACATGCACTTTGCCACCTGACCCAACAAGTGTAGAACATAGCTTTCCATAGTCATGCACTAGTTGTAAGTTTTCATTGTTGCTACTACTAACACATCCTACAAATCCAAACATGGGAGTAAATTTGTTAAAGTTTCTAATGTCCATGTTACAATAACTTAAAAATCTCATTTTTGATTGAATGTGTTTTAAGCTTGAGCTTTGACATGTTATGGCAAAATGCCAATATTTATTGGCACAAAACAATAATAAGTGACAACATAAAAAATTGCATGAAATGTGTGAAGATTGACTAGAAACTTTAACAAAATATAATGTAGTTATAATGCATGGATGAAAAGAATAAACAAGTGACAAAATATTAAAATGAGGTTGAACTTCAATGTGTTATGGTAAAATGTTAAGATTCAATGACAATAAGCAATAATAAATGACATCGTAAGAAAATCGTGCAAAATGCATGAAGGTCAACAAGAAACCCTAACACAAAATAGTGCAACTATAGTATGCAATGGAGAAGAGGAAACAAAAACCATGAACATTACAACCTTAAGCAAAGTCAAAAGTACACTCACAAACACATGTTAAACACAACATGCATGAATATGAAGCCACAAATGAATTAACAAAGTTTAATGGTTACCTTCTTTTAAAACATGCAAATTTATGAGCCTCTTCAATCACCATTGTTGTGCATTTTGGACACGCATAGCAATGATGAATTCCCATTCATGATGTTGCATTAATTTTCTTCCATTGTCATTTTCACATTCAAAGAAAATTCTAACAGACAACAATATGTAATATGGCATACAAAACAATGACACAATGATGCAAAATGCAAAGAACAACAATGCAAGAAAGCAACCATCAAAAATTCATGGCTTTTATTGTTTGGTGTAACTTTAAACCCTATACTACAAACCCTAAAAATTGGAAGGGATATGGTTCGATGTTAGGGTAGGTTTTAGGGTAATAATTAGGGCACATTTTTTGACCAATCGCATATAGTCATAAACTTTTGATTGTCATTCCATTCAGATGTATGGGCAAGTACTATTAAAATCTATCAATAAACATGAACCACACTAGTGGTGGGGAGGGGAATGGTTTGATTTTTCTCAATCCATGTGTTATAAATATGTATACGTGGTTAGAAACCAATCAAGGGTGTGTTGTCGGAACAAATACCCACCAAACATTGGTTCAATGTGCTCATGCCTTAGTAATGTGATGTTGAACTTGCCTTGTTGTGCCATGAACTTGTGCCACAACGAGCTTTAAACTCCAATGAGCTTTGGGCTTTGAATGCTTGTGGTTATCAATGATGACCTTCAATGCAATCCAAATTTAATGCAAAGTGTGCCACATTGCATAATGAAACACAAAATTGAAGATTTTCAAAAAATTCCAAAACATTCATTCAAAAATCCATAGGTAATTGATTATAGGTCACATTTTTTTGACATAGAATCCATTATCGTTCAACATGCTTTGCATTTGTTGCTTTCATCCTAAGTTGTTTTTAAAGGTTTTTTTATGCTTTCTGGCCTTTTCATCAAGTTTGTTATTCTTGGTGGGTAGGAAGTTGGAGTGCCACACTTAATAAATTGGTGTTAAAGATGGATGTAAAATTTTTAAAAATAATTTTCAATTGAGTTTCAATTCCTTAGGTAACCATGGTGGTTAGTTTAATTGCATTTTTCCTGCCTACCTATTACAACCCAATTACAATGGATTGTTAATAAGGAGGTAGCAAATGTAACTTTTACCTATGTATAAATTATAAACCATTTACTTACTTAATAGGCACCCATTTTTCAACCTATTTACGTAATACATAAAACCTATTTTTTACAAAATGGGTTATTAAAGTGAAACCATATATTATTTCAATTGAGGTTCATCCATGACTTAATCATATTGGGTATTTAGTATATGGTCTTGTGATGAAAAGGAAGGGCAGATGAAGCCCTAGACTAATGAAACATTGCTATCAATAGCCGAAAGTTGAATAGGACAAAACTTTCAATAGTTTCTTGTGATGTGAAGAGGAAAATTATATTTCTATGGCATTTGTGTTCATAACTTTTGTTTTTTGCTTGTTATGAAAAAGGGAGTTATTCACTCTTGATGACACTTGCTAAATGGTGAAGTGTTCTCTTTGGGTGCATGTTTTGTGTTCTGGTTGTTTCCTCGTTAAAGCTTTGATGGCAATTTGTCGAGTTACGGAGCTCTAGCTAGAGATAAAAAGGTGCGACTGTTTCAAGGGAAAGGTAAAATTAAATGACATTACGTAGTATTAGGATCAAAGAAATTATTTTTGGTTTTGGATTTGATAAATTGCATTTTAAAGGAAAAATCATATTTCGTTACACTATGTATTTCTTTAAGAAAGATGCATTGTTGTAGAGATGGGTTGATGATAGGAAGAGAATGAAAGCTTCAGGGATCTTGGGAATAAGTGTATCTTCGTTGTGTGAATCTAGTTGTTTTGTCTGGTTTGTCAATTCCTTAATCACAAAAAGAAAGAAAGAGAGCACTTAATTTTTTGGGCATTCCAAAAGAGCATGGGACCTCTGTAGCAAGTTATGTTTTGATGTGGTTATTGAAAGGTGTCAAATTTTCCTTGACCAACTTTTTGAGTCGATGGTTGGGCTTCGAACATTCCTTGTTGTGTAATGTTGTTCTTCTGAGTTGATTAGAATGTTGAATGACTAAAAGAAATAGCATTTGTCAAATTGTGCATTGGGTGTTGTGTGTGTGGTAATTAGTGGGTTTTGTGACAAAGAGACACATGGTTATGACTTCTTGATGTTCAAGAGAATGAAGTCGAAAAGCTCTGATTCCTAGAAACCCACAAAATTAGGATTAGTAGGGATGTAGTGGTTGTTGGGATCAAGTTTGTGATGTTCATATGATACCATCCACATGTTTGGTAATAGAAATTATGATGTTGTAAAAGGCATTTCTTTATTGTTGAATGGTCTGTTGCAATATTTCAATTTGTCTCTTTTTGTTACAATTTGTTGGTGGGTGTTGGGTTGGTTCACTTTGGCCCATTACTTTGGCCCAAATTCATGGATTAGATTCATCCAAAATTTTAAATCATTAAAAGGAATGTTCAACTTTAGGGGGTTGGCCCAATAATTGTATCATTAATTCATTGAAATGTTTTTTTAAAAAAAACTCAACTTCCAAATTGAAGTCATTTTTTAAGTTTTTCTTTTTCCCTTCAAAATTTTTAATGTAGAACAACTTACCATCAACCATAAAACAATTTAGCCAAATTGGACTGAAAAAAATTCATCTTTTGCTTTAAAAGAAATCCTAATTAGCTAAAATTCATCCAAAAAAAACCATTAAGAGCTTTAAAGTCATGGAATGGAAGGAGGAAGCCAACATTTTTTTCTATTTTTCACTTTGGTTCTCCATTCCTCCCTTTCTCGATCTTTATTTGTTTCTCTCTTTAAAGAGGGAAAGAGGGATTGTCTTTTTGAACTCCTTGGCTTTACACTATATAACCTTGGCTATTTTCTTTCTTCCTTGCAATTGGGGAATTTGGTAAAGTTGCACTTTAATTTGGTATTTTTCAAGGTCTTTTTTAATTTTCTTAGGTGTATGCAATGTGGTGACCATTAATTATAGTGGAGCTTGGAGGATCCAGATTGCACACATATTTGCCTTGCTATGTGAGACAAATTGAAAATGTCGTAGAATGAACAATTGTTTAATTAATGGAAATAGTGGTAATCTTAATAAAATGTTAGCTTGATGTGAATGGACAAGGAGGAAAAAGAACACTCTTGTTAGGTGCAATCTTTTAACTCAAAATTTTTGTAGAAGCCAAGAATTCCAATTAGGATATTGTTTGTTGAGATTTTTTTTATTAGGATTTGATACATTCGTAATTCTCATTGTTCAATTCTAGGGTTCAATGTCATGGGATTTATGTTCAAGACAATGGCCTTAATTGGAGGCTTATATAGTTGGTGCATCTAGTGTAGAGTCCATTGTATGAATTGTGCAAGTTGAGCTTCTATATGTCATGAACACACATGTTGATGTTGATCTCTAACTTGCATGCATCAACACCCATATACCTCAATAGGTATCTGATTTTCTCCTCCCCTTCCCATCATGCTAAGTGAAATGGATGCAAAACTCTTGTTTGTTTATGTTAACAAACATTATTGTCACTTTAGGTTATGTTGAACTTGGAATGAAATTACTATCACATTGAAGATCATGTGTGTTGTTGAGCGCTTTTGTAACCTAAATCTTCCCACTCAACATTCCAAGCACATATTACTTGGAAATCACATCAAATACTTCAGCACTTTCAAACCACATTGATCAATCCATGACACCAAAAAAAAAATTCTCCATGTGATGTAGATTCAATTTGTAGGTCTTGGAAAAATAACAACATAAGAATATTGGGACCCACTAGATTCAAAAAGAAAATTGAGTGCAAGAGGGAAATGTTTTTGCACCACATTCATACAAAACCATTGTCCAACCTGAAGAACACAAGAATTTCCCTTCCACCTCTCAAGAAATTACGATGATCACCAGCAGCATATGAAAGTATTGTTTCCATACATGTCAAGAATGCTCTTTGAAGTTGAGGGAGTTTTATCAAAGCTCAAAACAGGGATATGTTCCAAGAATTCATCAATTGCAAGTTGTCCAGTTACTCAACGTCACAAACATCTATTAATTATGATTATCATAAGTACAACTCAACTTAAGGGGAGAGCTATTTGATCAAAAGGTTTAGGGTTTAGGGTTTAGCGTTTAGGAAGACTGGGGGTGGAGACTTTGACAGTGTCAATCACGGCTCTGTTGAAAACTCCCATTGTAGAAGTCAGTTTGGCATAATTTGCAAATACAGTGTCTTTGTATAGAGGACCTTGTTCCCCTACAATTTGAGAAGGAGGACCAATTGTATCTGTAAATTTAGGGCTGATGAAAGCTGCTATTGATAATCGCGCCTTTTCAGAGTTCACTCTCACTCTGTGCTGCACACTCTTGAACTTTCCATTGCTTAATATCTGGAAATCCAAAGACACAAATTGTTGATTCAGCAAAAAGGTCACGTTTGCCAACAAAATTACACAAACTGATCTTGGATCTGGATCAGGTGGTACCTACTACCTAGTGTATAACAATCCATGTTCATGAGCAAAAATGGCAGAATTGAGTGGTGAAATCAACTGTGTATCACCAACAATTTTGTGATTAAGTGTGTGATATGCTCAAGATATGCACATTAAACGTAGCAGTTGATATGTAGAACAACTGTTGATTACAAGTTTAGATGTGAAAAGACATTTGCAACATGATTTAAGTACTGCACAATTTTCTAGACTCTTAGTTTCACAGCTAGCAATGAATCCGTGTTTTGTGATCATTTTTTGTTAAACAGCCAATTCACATGATATTATCAACCCAATTGTGTTGTTGCAAATTTGGGAAGTTGCAATATGTGAGGTATGTAATTTATTTTCTCACCTCCAACTGATCCCCTGCGATGATGATGAGAGCATGTTGCAGGGGTTTAACTTGAATCCAATTGTTATGCTTGTCCAGAATTTCAAGACCTCCGACATCATCTTGTAACAACATAGTGATGGTGCCAAAGTCGGAATGAGGCGAAGTCCCAATTGCAACCTTTGGCTCTGGACATGGTGGATAAAAACTGCAAACAAAATACTGCTCTCCTTCACCAGCTACATCATCAATGAAACTTGGACATAACCCAAGACTCTCAGACAAAGCATTGAGAAGCTCCCTCTTCAAATGAATCATTGCATTGTTGTACGCCACAGTCACCTCTCTAATGAGACAAACGCCCAAGTGGTAGATCAGTATTCATCAACAAATCTCCAACAAATCTGGGTCCATGAATACAAGCTTGGAGCAGTTGGGGTTTGATTACTATGGAAACTTGAAAGATTTTTGTTGTCACAATCTAGAAAGTGAGTCAATCTTGAACAGATTTCTAAGAAAAGAATTCCAAGAGAGTGCCTAGTGAAAGGATTTTTTTTTTGTCGCTGCAAAAGCTGGATATAATTGCAGTTCAAAAGATTAGAGTAAGATCTCTAGGTACGTGAGTGTGGGAGGATGTGCAGGCAATTTGTCAAGGTCACGTCCTGGTCGAACGATAGCGAAATCTTTCCAATTTTGCACTGTAGATGAGGGCGTGATTCGACCCACGCCAAACCTGAATGTCGGATCAGGATCTGTGGTGTAGTACTTGATTTTTTCTTCCAGTGGCAACTCAAAGAAGAGTTTGTATACACGCAGAATCTTGTCCATTAAAGCTGTAGGAACACCATGATTTACTACCTGGCCAAAGAACCCCACTCCCCAGAATAGTTCTATTTTAACTGAATCTCATGCAATATACAAGAAATCTCTTGAACGGCATATGGGTATTACTATAAGATCCACTTCCAGTAAGTGGATCCAGAGAAATTCTGAAGATAGTTCAGAGGAAACTCATCAGTACTAAGTTCTACCAAGGAAAAAAAAAGCAACCCCATTGCGCTCACAACAACCATTCACTCAGATGTGTACACACACTCACGCACCTGGAAGAATTCCCATTCCTCCAAAGCAGATCGGATGTTGGCCACAACGGAAGTACGCCTCTCACTGTCCTGATGCAGCAAGTCTGAGAGGTCGATAACAGCAACAGAATTCTCCTCATGGATGCCTGCAGTGCCATTATTCTCATCACTACTACTACTACTACTACTACTACTACTACGACTACTACTATTACATGAGCTGCAGCAGTCTTGGATCTGGGACGGTGACTTGAACACCGCGGGAACTTCACGAATTCCCGAAGCTGCCAGATCTGAAATTGAGCCGAAAGCTTGGTGTAGATCGATCATGATGAAGACACAAAAATTATTCGCACACGACACTCTTTCTCTTTCACTTTCACTTTCACTTCCCAAGTTCAAGACAAGAAATGCATCTCAAAAAAAAATCCTCCAACTTTTGTACAAAAATGCACAAGTTTGTGCCTTGTCCGACTCACTTTCTCCTCACCTTCACCTTCTTTTCAACGTGACCAGTTCTTGCAGTATGGTACAAATATGTCCAACAAACTTCCCTTTTTATTGGCCTTGCCTCTACTACCAAGGGCAAGGATTTTGTGTTGAGATTCATTCTAGAGTATAGTAGCTTAAGGGATCTTTTTTATAGGCCCCTAGTTAATAATAGGTTTAGGGCAATAAATGGTAGGCAAAGATACTTATGTTTAGATTCACTATAGAATATACCATAGTAGCTTGGCAAAGATAATTATGTTTAGATTCACTATAGAATATACCATAGTAGCTTGGCCATTTCAACATATGCTTGTCGAATAATCAATTCATTTTGAAAAATTCATTTCAACAAATGATATATATATTCCTTCATATTCACTATTATCCTAGCTTCACAATTTATTTTTTTTGGAAGAAATAGTTTTTGAAAATTTCAACATTTCTGAAAATAATATAATTTCGAATTGGCCAAGGTGCTACTGTAATAGGTTAACGGATTTTGGCCAAGGTACTAGGGTAGTAGCTTAAAGGATTTTGGCCTTAAGGTAATAGTTCTATTTTTATATGAAGATTTTTGAAACATGATATTTTGGCTTGTGTTGAAACTTGAGATTAGTTATAAAGTTATAATATCTTGAAGGATTTTGGTTTTTTTTAGAGTATTTTTTGAAGATTATTTTTTTGCATAGGTGAAATATTTGAGTTTTCATAAAAAAAAAATTTCCTTAAGATAATTTTTAATGTAAATGGTAAGGCAACATAGTGTGACACGCCCCTTGTTAAATAAGGGTATGAAATACTAAAACTCATCAAGACCTTGTAAAACTTTATATTTGAAATGCATCGCATGTTAAAAAAATGTACAAAAGTATTAAAAAAAAGGGATAATTTAAAGGACAACAAGTTAATACAAACCAGATGTCAAAAACTCTCAATCTCAACAACCAACCGTTTATAATAGGTTAGTTCTGGTGATGGGGGGTGTGTTTTGAAGGGGTGGAAGCTGGGAAGTAGCTAAACCTATCGCCACTACTCGATTTAAGATGGAGGATGTTTGCATCCTTTCCAATGTAATTAAAAATTTTGACAAAGAAAATTAATCAAAACAAAAAGGGGAAGGCCTCCTAGCCTTTTCAAACTTCGAGTAGCATTGACACAATTGTGTAAAATCACATTTGTTTGTTTGTGTAAACACCCAAATATTTCAATTGCTAGATAGAAGAATTGATCGATGGGGTGTCAATTATAGTAACTTCTTTTTTTGGCTTGAGCCACATCAGAGGTAGCAAATCCTTGAGTTGTGCAAGATTGGGGAAATAGATCCACATGCATTGGGTCAGCTATAACAATGTCAACTAAGGTGCGGATTCCATTTTTGGTGAACACAATGTCAACTTGTTGATGAAAGGAATTGAGTGTGGTTGAAGGTTTCGCATGTAGTTGTTCTCATCCCATGTAGAAGCCAACATCTCGCGCAATGACAGCAAAAGTGTCATGAACTACATCATGGGTCCCCATGCATTCGTTGCCATGGGTGCAACATAAGACGTGGATACCCATAAAGTTGATGGGATGTGTGCACACACATCAGGGAGGCTTACAATTGAAAGATGTGGTAGTTTGAGCCGTGTTTGAAACACTATGGGGAAAATTAGGAAAGATAATTGAAAGGTTGGGAAGATTAATTAAGCTATAAGCCGAGCACCCACCTCAGGGCCAGAACAAGATAAAATTCAAGCACAATGGGTTTCAAATATCTAGGGAGCATGCTAGAAAAGGTATGATGGTGTAAAACTCTAAAATAGAATCTTGAAAATGAACCATTTGTTGTTCGATGAATTATTCAAAAGCAAAGAGACACGCTTGTGTTAAGGGCGATAACAAATCACATGTTATTTTGAGATATTGTTGGAAAATGAAAGTGTTGTTGTTGTTTCACCTTGGGCTTCAAAAAGGTTAACACATTGTTGTTGTTGTCATGCTAAGCTTTCAAAAAGAAAAAGATGTTGATTGCACATGAACCTAGCAACTATGGTTGAAACTACAAAAGCCTAGCTCTTTAAATAAGTTGTTAGGGCAATGGTGGATGTTGATATGAGCTTGATGTTACCAAAAAAATATAAGGAAAGAGGTTTGTTTATGAGCTAAAAGTCCTTCAGGAATATCAAAGGACCTTGGACTTAGAAGGCTCCAAATACTTTAAAAAATGATGAGTAAAAAAAAACAAAAAAATCTATGAAAATAGGAGAGGGAGGTGAAACTCATGATTAAATGCACCAGGCTCAGCTCAAAAAAATGTATAACTATTGTACACATAACAGAAGCAATGATAGGCTGAAAGCGTTCAAGAAAACAAAGGACAAGCCAAACTCAATTTATCCTCAAATTTATTCCTAAACCGAGTTTTATTCCCTATTGAATCCCAATGTACCTTTTTTTTTTTCTTGTTTTAAAAATCTCATCCCCTATGTGACCAAATAGGGGGTTCTGATGCCGTCTTTTCCTGACTTTACAGATAACTTTATTGTGTTTAGAATTCATTATAGAGTATAGTAGCTTAAGAGATTTTGGCCCCTAGGTAATAAATAATAGGTCTATTTTTATATGAGGATTTTTGAATGATGATATTTGGGCTTGTGTTGAAAGTTGAGATTAGTTATAAAGTCATAGTACCTGGAAGGATTTTGGTTTCTTTTAGAGGATTCTTCGAAGATTACATTTTTGCATGGTGAAATATTTGAGTTTTCATAATTCTTCTTTTGCCTTAAGACACCTTTTAATGTAAATGACAAGGCCACAATGTGACACACCCCTTGTTTCTATGTGTATTTTGAGGGATCTCCCCCAGCAAAAGAACCCTAGTCGGTTATGCTGGGAGAGTCCCCCCCCCAATTTTATATGTTCCCACATTCCCATGGAATTTTTATTGTTTTCAAATGGCAAAGAAGCAAGGAAATAAAAAAAGAGTTGTTTATGTAAAAAGGGGGAGTGGGGAGATTCTACTACTTGTGCATTCTCCTGAGGTTTTGGGAACACCCTCAAACTCACACCCTGGGGTACCCCCTCCCTCCCTCCCTTAGGAGAACACACTCATACAAGAACCACCCCTACAACATAAATCAATGCACCAAAAAAATTAAAATGGGGTTGGGGCTCATGCAATTTGCCCAAAATGAGTTTTAGTTTTTGGGGATGATGCATTGGTGGGGATTGGGACATGTGCATCGTGTGAAATGGGAGTCAAACATATAAAGATTTTTTGGCACATGTTTCGTTGCATATATCCAAGGGTATGAAAAGGGTATAATATTTTTAAATTTATGTATTTTTGAATATGCATAGCATGCAAGTATATATATATATATATATATATATATATATATATATATATAATATAAAAAT
>Ga0116227_10005386_pt1 | contig 26959 bp, 22 predicted proteins | sample S1TSphgellanicum_FD_89693 | JGI IMG/M metagenome (GOLD analysis project Ga0116227, IMG submission 89693) | Host-associated microbial communities from peat moss isolated from Minnesota, USA - S1T2_Fb - Sphagnum magellanicum MG | ecosystem: Host-associated > Plants > Peat moss > Unclassified...
ATTTATCTGCCGCTTTTACCGACTCCGCCGAATCTGCCGAAACCTACACCAGAATAGAAACTAAAGAGATATACCCGATCTTAAATCCTACTCTTGCGGACAGAAAAACGGGCAAAATCATCTTACAAAACGGCCTTCAAGTATACCTCGTATCCGACCCCGAAACGAAGCAATCCGCAGCGGGAGTGAGCATGGAAGCGGGATCGTGGGAAGATCCGGACTCTTACCCCGGAACCGCTCACTTTTTGGAACATATGCTTTTCATGGGGACCAAGGAGTATCCCGACGAATCGGAGTACTCGAAATACATCAAGGATAACGGAGGAAGCGTCAACGCTTTTACCGCTTCCGACAGAACCGTGTATATGTTCTCCGTGAATAACGAGGGATTTGCCGGATCCTTGGATCGTTTCAGCAGATTTTTTATAGATCCTCTTTTTGCTCCTTCAAGTATCAACAGAGAACTTAGAGCCGTAGATCAGGAATTTGCCAAAAATGTCGAAAACGATTTCTGGCGTTCCTTCATGGTCTTAAAAGAAACAAGCTCTCAAGGACATCCCAACACCAAGTTCAGTATCGGAAATGCGGAAACGCTTTCGGGAATACCGCAAGAGGCCTTAAAAGAGTGGTATAAAAGCCATTACAGTTCCGATAAGATGCATTTGGTGCTCCTCTCCCCCCTTCCGCTCGAAACGATGATCGAACTCGTAAACGAAAAGTTTTCCAAGGTCGAAAAAGAAACGACAGCTCCTGCCCCGGTATACGGAGACGTTCTTTCGGAAAAGCAAAAAGGGCATTTCCTATATGTCAAACCGATTCGGGATCTGAAAACTCTCTCGCTCATTTGGGAGCTGCCGAAAGAATTTTGCAATATTGATCAAAAATGGACCGCAGCGCTTATAGGGTACGTTCTCGACAATGCGTCAAACGAAAGCTTGGAGCATCTCCTTAAAGAACAAAAAATGGCGGAGTCGGTATCGGCTTCCGTACAGACGTTAAGCAAAAACGATTATCTGTTTACTTTAAACGTTGATCTTACCGATCTCGGTCTTTCTCAGATGGACACGGTGATTTCTCTTTGCTACCAAACGATCGCCAGAGTAAATCAGGCGGGGGTTCCTTTTTTCCTCTTTGAGGAACTCGCAGCGATGGCAAAAATCGAATACCGGTATCAGTCAAGGCCGGACCCTTTTTCTTGGGTCATGAATACTGCAAACGACCTTGTCGACGAAGAACTTGATACGTTCCCCGAAAAACTTTCGATCCCTTCTCATTTCGACCCCGAATCGATGAGCCGATTTACCGCTTCGTTAACACCGGAATCCTGCCTATACCTCGTTCTTGCAGACCCCGAGAAACTTGGCATTACAACGGATAAAACCGAAAAATGGATGCATGTCCCCTATAAACTGGAACCCGTCGGGTCTGCAAAACTGGCAAGCTGGAAAAATCAAATACCCAATCCCGCGATACAAATTCCTCCTCCGAATCCGTTTATACCCTCCTCTTTGGAGCCGGTTGCTGCCGTAAAAGAAAGCGAGACCGGATCACCGGTTCCCGTAACACTTATAAAAAATGAAAAAAGCTTAGTGTATTTCGCAAAAGATACGCAGTACCTACTGCCCGAGTCGTCCTATATTTTTAACATAAAAACTCCCGCGATCGACGGATCCGCAACATCTCAAGCTCTGGCCGATCTTTTATCCAAGGCACTCTACGACAAACTCTCTCCCGCTCTTTCTTTCGCAGAGCATGCAGGACTCAGCTCCGAAATCCTGACGCAAAACATGAATTTTTCGGTACATGTATACGGATATTCGGAAAAGGCTTTCCTGCTCGTGAAGGAGATATTCGAATCTCTTCGAAATTTCAACTGCACCGGGGATGATTTCGACGTATATAAAACTTCTCTTTTAACCGTTTATGCCAACGGATCCGGCGAACTGCCCGTAAAACAAGCCGCGCAAATTGCGTATAACATCTTGCTAAATGACGCTCCGACACCGTCCCTCAAAGAAGCGGCTCTGAAGAAAATTTCCTTCGAAGATTTTTTAGGTTTTTACAAAAGCTTTTTCGATACGATCTATCTGGAAGGAATGCTGTACGGGAATCTTACCGAAAAAAATGCAAACGACACAAAAAACTTCTTGGAACAAATTTTTTCCTCCTCTTCACCGTATAAAGAGTACAAAAAAGAGTCGATTCTCCTTCTCCCTTCCGATAAAGGACCTTTTAAAGTGATGGAAAAAACGGAAAGACAGGGGAACGGAACCGTTCTCGTCATCGAACAGGGTCCTTTTTCCCCTTCCAAAAAAGCGTCTTCTCAGATTCTTTCCGTCGCGCTTGCAGACGGGTTCTTCGATACTCTAAGAACGAAACAGCAAACGGCTTACATAGCTCAAACCTGGGATTCGGAAGTCGATAAGCAACTCTTGCAGACGTTTGCGGTGCAATCCGGCTCTCATCTACCCGAAGACTTACTTCATAGATTCGAGCTTTTTTTAGAAGATTTCCAAAGACGCCTTTCCGAGATTGTTTCAAAAGAGAGATTCGAACAGTTAAAAAACTCGGAAATCACAAGCCTACAAATTCCCCCTCAAAATATCCACGCAATGGGATGCTACCTTGCAGGCCTCGCTTTCAAAAGAGACGGTGATTTCATGCGACCCGAAAAACAAATTAGAGCCTTGGAGCAGCTAAGCTACGAAGAGTTTTTAGCCGATTCCGAAGCTTTTATTTCCAAGAGCAATCCGAGAAGACTTGCCGTTTTGATGGAAGGAGAACAACTTCCGCAAAAACCTTTACAGTATGCAGAAATTGCTAAAGAAGATATGGTGAAAATAGGGACTTCGCCCTCTATGTAACAACGGTTTTGACTCTATGCCCGCTTATAAAATATTCGGTTCGGGACCAAAAAAAGCTCTGGCTTTTCATAGCTGGTTCTGCGACAGCTCAAGCTATGAGCCGTTACTTCCTTATATAGATCCCTCCGAATTTACTTTTCTATTTATGGATCTTCGCGGCTACGGAGTTGCCAAAGATATTAAGGGCGATTATTCGGTCGATGAAAGCGTTAGAGATGCAATAGGTCTCGTGCAATCTCAAAACTGGAACAATTTCCACATCGTCGGGCAATCAATGGGAAGCCTGATTGCTCAAAAAATTGCCCTTGAATACACCGGCCGCGTAAAAAGCGTTACGGGTCTTTCTCCGATCCCCGCTTCGGGATCTCCGAAGACGCCCGAGCTTTTAACATTTCTCGAAGAAGCTGCGATTGCAAGCGATGCGAACGCTCTCGAGTGTATCCACAGCCTCACAAACAGACGCTATTCGGACTATATAGCGGAAAGGATGGTAAATAAATGGCGCTCCGTCTCCGTTTCGGAAGCGCGACTCGCCTATTTGCATATGCTGTGCCATACAAATTTCTCTTCCAAAGTGCAGGGACTCAAAACCCCTTTTCTCACCGTTTTCGGAGAACACAGCTCCGAAAACGAAGAAGCCCTTCTAAGGGAGACCTTCCTCAAATGGTATCCGAACGTCAAAGTGGAAACCTGTAAAAATGTAGGGCATTTTCTTGTCCAAGAAACTCCCGTTCACCTCGCCAGCCTGATCACCCGTTTTATCAGGTGTCATTCTTAAAAAATATAACACTCTTTCGTTTAAGGATTTTCTCTTTGGAAAAACCTTGATTTGTTGATTGGAAAGCAGTTTCTTCCCGAAAAACGAAAACCCCGTCATCTTTAACTAAGAAAGAATTGGTTAGCAGCGAGATTTTTCGATTATTTCAAGTCACGGGATATCAAAAGCTCGAAATTAAGAAAAACCTTTTGAACCGAATTCCGGGTACTTTAATACAAACACGATCTTTGACCGAAGATTCCCCCCGATTCATTTTTGACATCAGACACTATCGCAAGGATACTATCCTTATACTGCACAGCAAAAAAACGAGAAGTTGTAAAACAGGCTCGGGGAAAAAAGTAAATCTTAGCTTTTTTGCCGTTTTACCGTTTTTCGGACAAACGTAAGTTCAATCGGCCCCGGCTCCGATAAGCCCCGTTACCACTTTCACTATGTTGCTTTTAAAATCGGGAAGGGGAAAAGCTCCCGATAGAACGGGGTGTCCCATATCTTCTTTAAGCAGCACTCGAATGAGGGTCGTCATTTCCGACAGCCTGTAAAATACGTCTCCGAATCCATGCTTTCTGACAAAGTGCAGATTAAACGTCTCCCAAAACAAATGTCTCGCAGATGAACTCTCCGTATTGTCCAAAAGGAGTTTTTTGCCCAGGTAGATTCCCTCGTTGACCGAGCAAGATCCCGTCTTGGTAATGATCAGATCGGAACAAGCCATGATCTCTATAATTTCTTTAGTAAACTTACGAATATGAAAGATCAACCCGCTCGAAGTTTCGACCGAAGTGAACGCCTGGGTTTCTTTTCTCACTCGGCTTCCGTTTTCCAAAAACCATTGTAAAATCGTCTGACGGATTTTTTCGTTTTTACCGACACAGATGTTGATCTCAACGGGAGCAATAAAGTCGCCGTTATCGAGGATTGCCAGCTCTTGGGTATATTCAAGAAGCCTTCTGTTACCCGAAGCGCCGAGAACAAGCGTGAGGGCCAAACGGCTTCCTTGGAACCCGTGCTTCATTTTTAAAAGAGTAATTTGTTCGGGAGTGTATTTCTTTTGACAACCTCCTCTGACGGGGAATCCCGTGATAACAATTTTTTCTTCGGGGATCGTGCCGTTTTTTAACCCTTTTTTCCGAAGATCTTCATCATCGTAGGGAAGAGCAAACGCAATTTTATCACAAGATCGAAACTGGATGAGTTTCATTCCGACAAAAAACGTGGAAGTATCCAAGTCGGTCGGTAAAATGAGGAAGGGAAGGCCTCTTTTTTGCAAAGCTTTCGCAATTCCGCTATTCACAAAAGGCACAGTTGAGATCACGAGGTCGTACGAAACGTCCGTTTTTTTCAGGTATTTTTCAAAGAGTTTTTCAATTCTCGATTGATTCGCGTGCATATATTTATTACCGACGGAGGCGTATACGTTCACCCCTTTGTGGTAACCCTTGCGAAGCATGAAATTATAAAAATCTTCCCCGGTGAAAACACCCGAAGTGATCGAATGTAAAAGGTCAAGCGGATATATAATTTGCGTGATAACGTTCACCACTTCCACATCGTAGTCGGGGGAAAAAATATCCGTAAGAGACTCCCCTGCCATTTTGTGTCCGCCGCCGCCTTCGCTGATCAGCACTAAAATCTTTTGTCTTTTTCCGATTCCGAATTGAATGTCAGCCACGTTTTCTACAGGCACTGTTACCATCTGGACCCACTATATTTTTTTGAACACGGTTTGCAACTTTATCTCTTATCCGTTATAGAAAAGGAATCACTCCGAGGATTGCCATGCACGGTCACCGTATTAAAAACTTAATCCCGTTAATTATCCTGGCAGCTCTTGCGCTGATTATCTACGTTTTGGAATTTTCTAACCACTTTACCTTCGAGATTCTCAAACAAAAAGAGAAAATCCTTTTTGCCTGGGTTTCCGCTAACCCTCTTCTATCCGCTTTCACCCTATTTTTTGTATATATTTTCTCAATCTGTCTCTTCATTCCGGACGCCACCATACTCACTTTCTTTGCGGGAATGGTTTATCCTCTTCCGTATGCCGTGATGTTAAGCACTCTGGCCGAAACTTTCGGAGCCCTGCTTTTCTTCATCATTGTACGCTTCTCGTTTTTTTCTACAAACATCAAGCGGAAAAAAAAATTTCTGCATAAGGCGGGAGAAAACTTTCATCGCCACCCCGCATCGTATCTGCTATTTTTACGTTTTTCCCATGTGATCCCTTCCTGGCTCATCAACTCCGTTTCCGCTTTTTTTAAAGCGCCGATTTGGACTTTTGCCTGGACCACTTTTTTGGGCACCGTTCCGATCAGCTACCTGGCTGCGGAAGCAGGCCGTAAAGTCCACTCTCTCGGAGTCAAGGCCCATCCGGTGAGATGGGACGATTTTTTGGATACGGAAACAAAACTACTTCTTATCAGCTTGAGCTGTCTCGCTCTTCTTCCCATCCTTATAAAGAGACTTTTTACTCGTTAATCCTGCATGTTGTGATAAACGGCATCGACGTCGTCAAGATCTTCGAGCCATTCGATCAAAGCTTCGTTTGCTTTATATGTTTCTTCGTTACACTCTACATACACCTTCGGGATCATCTCGAGAGTAGCTTCTTCCGTTACCGCTTGTATTTGATCCAGATGCTCCTTCACCCGATATAAAAGATCGGGAGGTGTCGTTATCACATATCCGCCTTCCGTCGCTTCAAAATCTTCCGCTCCCGCTTCGGAGGCCGTAAGGAAAAGGTCGTCTTCGGTAACGTTCTTATTTGCAACACGCAAAATCCCCTTTCTCTCGAAGTTAAACAAAACGGCTCCCGGAGTTGCGACCGTGCCGCCTCTTTTGTTTGTAGCGATTCTCATGTCGGAAGAAACCCGATTTTTATTGTCCGTCATAATCTCGACTACAAGGCCCACTCCTCCGTGACCGTACAGTTCGTAGGTTATTTCCGTAAAATCCGCTTGATCCGCAGAGGCAGCCTTTTTAATGTTCCGTTCGATATTATCGTTTGGCAAGTTGACCATTTTTGCTTTTTGGATTGCCAGCTTCAACTTGGTATTTGTTCTCTGATCGACGCCGCCTTGCTTTACCGCACTGATAATCTCTTTTGTAACTCTTGAAAAGAGCTTACCTTTTTTTGCATCGGCTTTTTCTTTTCTGTGTTTAATGTTTGCCCATTTACTATGCCCGGCCATAACTCCGTCCGTTTTTTATAGTTTTTTTTCCATCGAAATTTTCGCCCTGTAGGTTCCGTCGTTTTCCTTTGCAAAACCTTCGTGCCTTCCGAAGGGAACAAAACCCAGCCTTTCATACAATCTTCTTGCGGGGTTTCCTTCGTATACTTCCAAATGAAGGATTTCAATAGTAAAAGTATATTTTGCGAGGTTTTCCAGGTTTTCCAAAAGAGCGGTACCGATTCCCTTTCCCCTCGCATCCGGAGAAACGATAACGGAGAAAAGACACGTGTGAACCAGCTTTTCGAAGGGCTGGATGTAGAGAACCGCTATCCCTACGGGAATACCGTTCAAAAGGGCCGTAAGGCCGTATCCTTTCTCCGCATAACTCATCCATATGCGAACCGAATCTTCAATCTCTTTCTCTCCCTCCATGGGAAAACCGTATAAAATCTTCGGATCGCTAAGCCACTCTTTGAGGAAAGAAGCATCTTGCGGCTCCGTTCGCCGAAAGCCGGGAAGACTATTTGTCATCTTTCACCTCTTCTTTCAGGTTCGCAATCAAACAGTTTCTCTCTCTGTATCCGTCTTTCGCCTTCACATAGTTTGCTTGCTTTGCAAAAGAGTGAAATCCAAACTTGTTTTCGAGTAAAGGGATCAGAGGATTGCCCTCAAATACTTCCGTATAGATCGCTTCGAGATGAAAATACTCTTTAGCTAAGTGTTTAATATTTTTGATGAGAGCGCTCCCGATCCCTTTATTCCAATGCTTGGGATCGACGCAAATCTTAAAAGAGCTTTGATGGCTAATTTTCTTATACGGCATTAAAAATAAAGTTACGATTCCGCAAGGAATGTGATTGATCGTAGCCGTCAAACTCGCTTTATACCTTGCAAAAAACATCCATGCCGAAACGGCAAGCTCCGTTTCGGCTTCGGTATTCATGGAAAAAAATTCGAGTACCTTGGGGTTTTGGAGCCATTCTTTCAAATACGATACGTCCATCGATCTTGTATACCGTATATCAAATCCTTCGGGTTCTTCCATTTATCCGAATTCCTTTAAATAAGCGTTAATGAACCCGTCGAGATCTCCGTCCATGACGGCATCTACGTTACCCGTTTCGTATTTGGTTCTGGCATCTTTTACAAGAGTATAGGGCTGGAATACATAATTGCGGATTTGACTTCCCCAAGCAATTTCTTTTTTCTCTCCCCCGAGATCCTTGATCTTGCTTTTTCTTTCCTGCTCTTCTTTTTCATACAGCTTTGCTTTCAGCATCTTAAAACAGGTTTCTTTGTTTTGCAGCTGACTTCTTTCTCCTTGGCAGGAAACCACAATACCGGTAGCCAAATGCGTGATTCGCACCGCGGAATCGGTTTTGTTGACGTGCTGTCCTCCCGCTCCGGATGCTCTATACGTATCGACTCTAATATCTTCGGGTCTTATCTCTATTTCGATATCGTCGTCGACTTCGGGAGTTACGTCAACCGAAGCAAAGCTGGTATGTCTTTTCGCATTGCTGTCAAAAGGAGAGATTCGAACGAGTCTGTGGACCCCTTTTTCCGACTTGCAGTATCCGTAGGCAAAATCGCCCGTGACCTTCATCGTGATGCTTTTGAAGCCCGCAACGTCTCCGTCGACGGTATCGAGGACCTCTATCTTCCATCCCCTTTTCCCCATCCATCTTTGATACATCCTGGACAGCATAAGAGCCCAATCGCAAGCTTCGGTACCTCCCGCTCCCGCATTGATGCTCAGATAACAGTTCTTACCGTCCATCTCTCCCGAAAGCATTTTTCGGATTTCGAGCACGGATAAAGCTTCGTCAATCGAGATAAGTTCTTTTCCGAGATCTTCAAGAAGATCGGCATCTTTCGTTTCAATCACCTCGGGCAAAAGCGATTTAACGTCGAAAAATCTTTTTTTTAGTTCGAGATATGGAACGGTCCAAGCTTTTAAAGCTTTTACTTGATTGATGACGTCGTTTGCTTTTTCTCTGCCATCCCAAAAATCGGGAGCCGCCATCTTGGCTTCCAGTCGAATTACTTCTTCTTCTTTGCTCGCAAGGTCAAAGATACCTCAGCATATGGGCCATTCTCTCTTCGAGATTAACCGCAAATTCTTCCATATTCTCTTCCATACAATCTCCGATTTTTATATGATTTCCCAGGCTAAAGTATTCCTAAAACACTAAAAAAAGTCAAAGGCTCCTTATGTCACCCGTTTCAGAAAGCTTTATAAGGATCCAGCGTACGGATTCCGAAGAGAAATTCCTCTCAAACGCTCGAGAAGAAGCCCGCTTACGAAGAAGAAACGAGATTTCGGATACAGCTCAAACAATAATAAGCGGAAGCAACCCAAACAACTCTGCTCCTCTTATGGATAGAGTTACGCCGGGAGATCTCGCAAATTACACACCTTACGTTATTTGCCTTACAACCTGCTGTATACCCTTCTGCATGTTTATTGCCTCTCGCCTCCTGCCGAAAAACTAACTTTTTGCAGTTCGAGGTCGTAATCGGAAGAAAACTTGTAACGCCAAATCCAAGGAGTTCCGTCAAGCTTTTCCTTTGTGTACACGATTTTGCCGTCAACTTCTTCTATTTTCAGTCTTAGGCCGTCTTCGACGACAATTTTCAGATTTCCGACAAGCATTACGTTCTCCGCAATAAGCTCCGACTCTCCTTGAAGAATAATTTCACAAGACTCCGCTCTTTCAATCTGCCCCTGCCAAAATATATTTTGTTTACCCCTGTCAATCCCGAGGTTGCGAATCGAAACGTTTTTTAGGGTGCATCTGCCCACTTTTTCGGAGTACCGCAAAATCCCGGCTTCGTCGACTTCTCCCGTAATCCGATTCGCTAAAATACGCAAACTGCCGTCTAAGGCAAGCCCCTTAATGTCACACTCCGCAATTCGAAGTTCGAGCTCGCTTCCGAAAGTCAAACTTCCCTCAAATATTTTTTGTCTTATAACGGAGTAAAGAGGTCCCAGAGCCGGATCGTGTAAAAATAAGAAAGAAGGTTCTCTGAAATTAGAGTTTACGTCGGGGACGGTAAAACCGCAGTGACTTTCCAACAGTTCTTTTTTATTTCTCAATACGTCTAAGAAACAACCTTCGGGTGTTTCAAGCGGCGAAGCCGCTTCTCCCGGTTCTTTTTTCGTAACCGAAATCGTTTTGCTTCGCGCGTTGAAAGTTATGTAAGAGTCGAGATTGAGGAGAGCATCTGCTCCCATTTTATCCGAGGAGCATTTTTTGAAGCAATCCGCAATGTTTTGCATGGTCGATTCAAGCCTGCCTATCTCTTCTTCTCTGATTCCGCCCGGTGAGAGGAAAGCCACTTTTTTAAAATTTGCGAGCATACCGGGAATCGGACTCTGCTTCAAAGCCTCCAAAATGGAATCGAAGTCGGCGAATAAAAGATTTGTATTGGACGGGAATTTTGAATAAGGGCTCATTTCCCGTGCAGGAACATCTTCAATTCCGTATGTCGCAAAATCGCAGTACTCTATGCTTGTCAAGCTGTAACAGAATCCCCCTTCCACTTCTTCTTCCACAATAACGTTGACTCCTTCCGAAGCCTTTACCTGCCTTTCGCAAGAAGCAAAGCCGAAACGTCTGTTTTCCTTGAGCCCATAACCGCTAAAAGCTAAAAGACCGTAATCTTCGGAAGAGATCGGGTTATTGATCTGCCGAATAATTGCTTTTTTGGCTCCAAGCTTTTGCAGTTTCTCTATAACGCCGCTGTCTCTTGCCAGCTTCCAGATTACGCCGTGGCCTCCCGGCTTTAAAAGAAGATCCGAGGAATCGATGCAAATCCAATTACCCGATTTATCCACAACGGGAACCGAAGGTTGGCTAAAAAAGAAAAATGCATCTTTCGAACGGGAGAACCAATTATTTTGCTCGCAAAGCGCTACGATCTTGCGATGATTATCCTTTTCTTGAGAGGTCATCATCGCAACGGGTATCCGAATTTGCTCGCCTTTGATTTTGTAGTATAGATACTCTCTAGCCTTCACGTCGTCGAGGAGATGCTCAAGCATGGTTTTGCCTAAAAATACGAGTAGCGCCGCAGGGAGACACTCTTTCGTGCTCGGATCTTGCAACTTAAGTCTGTCCGCAGCGCCTCCGACGGGATACATCTCGGAGATTCCGTCCATTTTATCTATAGCGTGATAGATCGCTTCCTTAACATCGTATCCGGGAGAAGAAAGATCATATCCGACGGGTGCATGGTATCTAACCTTATCGAGAGGAAATCTTCTTTGAGGGCTGCATAGAAACTGCACGAGAGCCAGATGATACCCGACAATCCCGCCTATCTCTTTATAGAACTCTTCCAAAACAACGAGATTGTCCATCCAAGTTTGTATTTTCTCGGGAGAAAATCCGTCCTTCGAAAAAAGCGACTCGTTTTGCCCTATTGCTACAACGGATTTTATTACGAGCTCTTGGATTTTCGGCATGTCGGGTAAAAACGTCTTCGCACAAAACTCCCATACTCTCTTCTCTCGATCGAGAACGGCAATTTTATCTTCGATCGAGATCGCTTGGACCAGCTTTTTCACCAGAGGAAGTAATAAGTCCAATTCTTCCGTTAATGTCTCTCGAGACGTCGTAAAAGATCGAGTCAAATGCTATCTCCTTTTTTTCTCCCTACAAAGCTCCTGTACATTGCCATGCAAGAGAAGTAAAATGCAACATTTTTACCTTTTCTTTCAGGAAAATACAAAATTATTTCGGTATGCAACGATTTTTTTTGACTATAATATCACAGGAAGGATACAAGTTGTTCTTCGGGGATATAAAAGGCTCCCTCGATGATTTGTGTCGACCGGATCACATGCAAGAGGCAGGTTGATTCTTTAGCCGAACTTTATTAAGGAGTGTTCAATGGCAAAAAAAACAACAGCTAAAAAGACGGCTGCTAAAAAAACGGCTGCTAAAAAAGCGCCTAAAAAGGTAGCAAAACCAAGAAAGCTCTCAGCGGATTCCAAGTTCATGCAACCTCTAAAGGTTAGCGCGGAATTGGCAGCCGTAGTAGGAAAAGGGCCTATGCCAAGGACTGAAGTAACAAAGTTACTTTGGGCTTATATTAAAAAGCACAAGTGCCAAGATACTAAGAACAAGCGCAACATCAACCCCGACGAGAATCTTGCAAAAGTTTTCGGCGGAAGAAAATCCATCAATATGTTTGAAATGACTAAGCTTGTCAGCAAACATCTTTCGTAAAAAAGTCCTTGGCAGAGTGCATATTGATGCATTCTGCCCATTTTATAAGAAAAAGATCATATGATTTCAGCAATTTTGCTTTCAGGCGGCAGTGGAACCAGAATGGGTAGTTCCATTCCGAAGCAATATCTGCCTATCCGCGGCAAACCGCTTATTTTGCACACCCTCGACGCTCTCCTCTCTTTTCAAGATTGGGGTGAAATTGCCGTCGTATGCGAAGAAAGTTACACACCTCTCTTTGCTCCTTACGGTAAATATCCTCTTCGCTTTGCACTACCCGGAAAGGAAAGGCAAGATTCGGTATTTGCAGGCGCAGAGGTTCTCTCTCCCCTTACCAAATTTGTTTCCATCCATGACGGAGCAAGACCTTTATTAAAACCGAAAGATCTTATTAACGTGATCGAGGCGGGAAAACTCCACGGTGCTGCAACGCTCGGGATCCCCGTTAAAGCCACGATCAAAGAAGTCGACGGTAATTTATTTGTTGAAAAAACATTGGCAAAATCAAAACTTTTCGAGATCCAAACCCCTCAAGTTATTAGTTATCATTTACTGCAGAAAGGCAGAGCCTTCGTGGAGAAGGAAAAAAAACTCGTCACCGATGACGTCAGCCTTGCGGAAATACTCGGGGTGCGTGTTAAAATAGTTCCCGGCTCCGACGACAACATCAAAGTAACCACACCTTTGGATTTGGCTTTGGTAGAGCTGTTACTTAGGAAAAGGTAATGCATAAATACGCCATGGTTGTCACATATGACGGCTCAAATTACGGAGGTTGGCAAATACAGCCCAATTCCGTTTCCATTCAAAGTCTTATCGAAAGGGCTCTCTTTACAATCTTAAGAAACTATATTTCGGTTATAGGATCAAGCAGAACGGATGCGGGCGTTCACGCTCTCGGTCAGGTAGCGCATTTCGAAACCGAAGAGGAAGTAAGTCCGTATAAGTTAATTCACGGTTTGAACGGCATACTCCCTCGAGACATCAGAATCTTACGCATTTACCCGGTAGAAGAAGATTTTCACTCGAGATACAACGCCAAGAAAAAAATTTACCATTATCACCTTCATTTGGATCCCGTACTCGATCCTTTTACGAGGCTCTACAAATGGGATGTGCCTCATGGAGTTAATTTAGCGCTTTTGAAAGAAGCTATCCCTCCCCTTATCGGAACGAAAGATTTTACCGCCTTTTCCAATCAGTCCCGGACGGGAGCCGCAGCAAAAAATGCAGTCCGCACTTTGGACAGAATCGACGTCGTAGAGGAACCGGGAGGCGTTCGGCTGGAATTTGAAGGAAACGGTTTTTTGTACAAGATGGTTCGTAACATCACGGGAACTCTTTTAGATGTCTCGAGACAGCATATTGCGCCGAGCGAAATAGCATCGATTCTAACTTCGAAAGACCGTAGAAATGCAGGGAAGTCAGCGCCGCCTCAAGGATTATTTCTGGTCAAAGTACAGTACGAAGAGAGCAGCGTTTCGAAAGAAGAAAAATAAGTTGTATTTTTCTCTTCAAGAGTTTGTTTAAACTCGGGGGTTAGAAAATCCGAGATCACCACACCCTCGATGCCTGCACCGATTAGAGCTTCGAGACCTTTTAACGTATCTTCAAAGCCTACAATCCGATCTCCCGGTTTTGCATACCTTTTTTTTGCCGTAAGGTAGGGATCGGGGGCCGGTTTAGCTCCGACATAATCTTCTCTCGTAATCCAATTCGGAATTCTTTCAAGAGCGGGTATTTTCTTTCTGACGGCCAAGGTTTGACTCAAAAAAGAATTAGTCACTACACAACTCGGGATTCCCTTCTCGTCAAGAAAATCAAGCATTTGCAAAACTCCGGGCATCAGCTCAACCGAGCCGTTGCTCAAGATTTTCTCATAGGCTTGTTTTTTCTCGAGGTATAAGACGGACCACTTAGGTTCTTGCAGTTGAAGAGCGGGAAACTCGGCATATAGGCTGTCTCGAATTCCCGGAAACGCTGCATGCGCGACCAAGCGGTACTTTGCAAAATCCCAGCCGAGATCTACTCCTCTTGCGCGACACATCTCCAGATAGGCTTCATAATGCAAACGTTCCGTGTTTACAAGTAACCCGTCAAAATCAAAAAAAATCAGATCGTAGCTTTCCGGTGTATCCATACCGAGAAATGATAAATTAACCATTTTTTTTACGCACGTAAAAAGTAAAAACGGTAAAGAAAACAAACCGAATAGTTGTATATTTTTAATTTAGAAATTAAAGAAGAAGCGAAAAGTGAGAAACCCGCTTTTCGCATTGAGGCATTTTAAGAATTGAGGTTTACGGCTTCCCCGGAAAAAGTATTCCATTGCTTAGCTTCCAAAGCGATTTTCTTTTTAAGCTCTTTCATCTCTTTTTTCAGATGCTGCAATTGGCTTTTTTCTGCGCTCTTTTCTTTTTTCATGGTCAGGTATTGCTCTTTCAGTTTTTTAAGTTCCTGAAGTTTTTGCAATGCGGAGTCGATCAAACCGGAAATCTTTTTCTCCCACTCTTCTTTTTTAGACTGTAAAGAAGGAGGCAGTTTTTCCAATATGACTCTTTTGCGATCCAAGAGCAATCTCTCTTCGATATGTACTTTTTGCATTGTCTTCAATTGCTTAGCTAAACGACACTTCGAAAGCGTCCAAATAAGCCACTTGGTCGGATCGAAATGGTACCAGCAAATGCCGTTACGATAATCTGCCGCAAAAGTATGGTGATAATTGTGGTATCCTTCTCCGAAGGTGAGCAAAGCGATGATGTAGTTATCGACGGCGGAATGCTCTTGAGAGAAGTTGCGAGCTCCCCACGTGTGAGCCAAGGAATTGATAAACCATGTGAAGTGGTGTAAAAAGAACATTCTAACCAAAACCGCAAAAACAAACGCTCCTAAATAATCTCCGAAGATCCATCCTGCAACTGCGAACGCAATCAGGTTGGCGAGAAGCATCAACAGCCCGTAATACTTATGCTGGAACTGTAGGAGAGGTTTTCTTGCCAGATCGGAAATCACCGATTTTTCAATCTCTTTGGGCTTTTCAAACAGCCAAATGAAGTGTGCATACCAAAATCCTTTCTTCACGCTATAAGGGTCTCTGTCGGTGTCGACGAAAGCATGGTGATGTCGATGGTCAAAGGACCATCTGAGCGCACTCCCCTGAGTCGCCAGCGTTCCGAAAAACAAAATGACGCTCTCGGCTATAGGATGTATTTTGTAGGAAGAGTGAGAATAGAGTCGGTGATACCCCATTGTAATACCCAATCCCGAAGCGTACATGAGTGCTGCGGAAAAAGCGATAAGACCCCAAGAAGCGGGCCGGCAGTAGATAAAGTATAAAGGCAATCCGAAAAGTAACAAGGCGTGATAGCCGATCAGAAACAGTCCTGGACCCAGGTTAAAAACAAAAGGCTTCTTTTTTTGTGTATCGTCTTTATTCAAGTTTCGCCCCCTCAATCTGCTAATTCTAAAATTTACTCCCCATTGTAAACTATTTCCGCTCAAAACACAAGGAAATAGCCGACCGAAAAACTGATCCAACCGGGGAGTAAACCTCAAGAATCGCGTAAGAGCCTCGGATTTAAATTGTTTCCATGATGATTACCCCAAATTACCGGATAAAAGAAATTTAACCTCTCTAAAAATGTCTTATAAACTCCTTTAAAACACACAAATCCGTCTTTTTTAAGGGGAAAGTTTAGGGTATTGCTCTTCTTTTGAAAATTTCGTTTCAATCACTTGCGACCCGTCCGGGCCGAAAGTAATTTTTTGAATAGCCCCCACTCTACTTCCGTCTTGAGGATTCGTCCCTTGGAAAATCGTTATGATCTCAGGACCTCTTGCTTGTTTGATTTCCTCATCGCAGTTTCCGTTCTTATCAACCGAAACGAAGCCTTCGGTTTCCTTTCCTCTAACCGTATTAATCCTAAACTCCAAAGAAGTATCCTTCAGATGCCCCAATCCGTGTTCTTCGAAAACGGAAGCCACGTTTCCTTGTTGCGCATTTGACGTTACTAGTCGACGCAAGTCGGCCTCCGGTATCGCTTGCAATAAACTCTCAATATTTTCGCTGGTAAGAGGAGCTCCGTTTAAGCAAAACTGTTGCCTACCGGGAACGGTCCTCCATAAGTCTTTTTCGAATTGTGTAGCAATATCATTTTTTTCGTATCGCTTCTCCTTATATACGTTTTTCGGGTCAATCACCCGTGTTGTAATTGTCGAGTTTTCCGGCTCTTTAAATTCTCCATCACTTCCATTTTCTCCTTCTAGAAATTCAAAAGGATCGCTCGCTACCTTCCGATCAACAACGTTTGCCGAAGTTCCCAAGTTATACAAAACACTCCAAAAACGGTTATCACCGGAGCCTGTGGGCGTAACATTTGACATTGCAATTCCTCTAATTTTATTTATTCTTTAGAAAAGAAGATTAGAGGATACTCTCTATATTCACAACTGATTATTTTTACCTATTTTTACCCAAAAGCTCTTTTTGCCTCATTTTCCGAATACGGCGCCGGATTGTTTTAAATATTTTTTTGCACTTCTGTAGTATCTCGTATTCCCGAGTTTTTTACTGATATGGAAAGAAGGGGGTTTCGGAACGTCATACCATAATCTCTCAAACGACGTGTGCTTGATCAAGTCGGCAAGTTTCCGATCAACACTTTTCCGGACGCTTTTAGCCGCAAGGGTTTAACTCGAAAATCATAAAGATTGTCAACCATTTTCTCCCGAAATCTCACACTTGAACGAGCCCGATAATGCGAAACGGAAAGTGCTTCGGAATTGACGATTGAAGATTAAAACATTACCAATTAAAATCTCTCGTCCATAACAACTTTGAAAGCAGGAAATCTATGACAAACGAACGGAAAAATCAAAAACGACAGTTCCGGGTCATTTTGACTATTGTTTTCTTAGGTTTTATAGGCATTTCCATCCCCTATTTGATTTTTCCTCCACTGTTTCTAAATGCGGAATACTCCTTTTTACCCGTGAGCTGCGGGAATTCCGCTCGTGCACTTTTTCTTGGAATCACGCTTGCCGTATATCCTTTAGGTCAATTTATCGGGTCGCCCATTCTCGGGGCTTTATCGGATGAGTACGGTCGTAAACGGCTCCTTTGGGGAAGTTTGATTATCTCGGCCTTTTGTAATTTACTTACCGGAGTCGCGATTGTAAAACAGCATTTGGGATTGCTCATCCTAAGTCGATTTCTGGCGGGACTTATGGAGGGTAATGTTGCCGTCGCGCGCGCTATGTGCGCCGATCTCAAAATGCTTTCCAAACATGAAACTTTCGGGAAAGTGAATGCCGTCATATCGATTGCTTACCTAATCGGTCCTTTTTTAGGAGGAGCGATGACCGATAAAAACCTATTCGAAGGCTTCACTACCTCGACTCCGTTCTTTTTTATTGGCATTCTCTTTTTCTGTTTAGCGGGTCTTTCGGAACTTATACTTAAAAACTCGACTTCTCCAATCTCCGTCAAAACACGGCAGACCTTATGGCAGCGATTCAACTTCATCAAAAGAATGTCGGTTTTGTTTAAGAATAAGCATGTGAGAACTCTGATATTGTCCTCCACATGCTTTACACTGGCCGTTGACATTTTTTATGAATTTGCCCCCGTCTATCTCACGGTTAAATGGTCACTCGGTCCTGCACAGCTTATTTTTTATAACGGCGCGCTTTGTATCGGCCTTATTGCCGGAAACGGCTGGCTACCCGGTTTCATCTCTTCCCTCGTATCGAATCGCCCGTTAATTATAGGCGCTATAGGAGGATTTGCTCTTCTTCTTATCGGACTTATACTTACGGATTCCAAACTCCTAATGTTCTCTTGGTTTACTCTCTGCGGAGTGATTATCGGACTTGTAGCGACTCTGCTTACGGTACAGATCTCCGACTCCGTCTCGGACGGTATTCAAGGAGAAGTGATGGGAACGCAATTGTCCTTACGTGTTTTGGGAGACGCCGTCATTTGCCTACTCGGCGGTGCACTGTTGATACTATCGTCGAAAATCATTTTGGTCGTAGCGACTGCAATATCTTTAACGGCGATGATTTATTATAGAGAAAAAGGGCGACGGCAGTGGCCAAACATTTCATAAGCCTCTAACTTTAAGAAAGAAAATCCTACAACGAATAAAAATGGCGCTCGAATTTAAAAAATATAATTTACTATATTTTTTATAAAAATTTTTTTTACGCCAATCTACCACGCAAAAGTCGATTTATGATTGAATAATTGCAGAATTTATGCAAAAATTAAGGAAATAACCCATAAAAGGGGGCTTATCATGCTTATATCGTTTAGTATAACGAACTTTATGTCCATAAAGGACAAACAAACTTTTTCTTTTGTAGGAAGTTCCGATAAAAGCCTATTAGAATCTAACACATTTGAATGTACGGGCGGAAAAAACGGCAGACTGTTGAATTCCGCCGTCATTTATGGAGCAAATGCTTCGGGAAAAACAAACCTTATCCGTGCTTTTTATTTTTTTCAGGATTTCGTTAGAAATTCAGCAATGGCCCTTCAAGAAGGCCAACCCATTTCCTCTTTTAACTCTTTTAAATTCTCTAAAAAATGCCTCTCGTCTCCCGGTGAGTTTGAAATTATTTTCATTTACGAAGGAATTCGTTACTGCTATGGCTTTGCGTTAACGGAAACTAACGTAACACATGAGTGGTTAATCGCTTATCCGAAAGGTAAGCCTCAAAAATGGTTTGAGAGATTGCTTGACCCTAAAACACGAAAGTATACCTGGAAAATTGGAGAAAATTTTAAAGGAGAACATTCATCTTGGCGTGCTCTGACTCGCCCAAATGCCCTTTTTCTGTCTACAGCCGTTCAGTTCAACAGCAAACAACTCCAACCCGTTTTTCATTGGATTGACAAAAATCTAATCGTAATTTTTCCGGGTATTGATTTTAACCGCTTGCTTACTCTTAACATGTTTGATGATGAACAAGCCAGAGTTCGCTTACTAAATTTTATGCAGATTGCCGATCTTGGAATAGAAGATTTCCAAGTGCGAAAAGAAGAAACAAACATAGGACTTCAAACCAACCTATCTCGTTACAAAATTTCAGCCTTACACAAAATTGAGGAATCCAATGAATTAATTTCTCTGGATTTCGATCAAGAATCCCTAGGTACACAAAAGCTTTTTTGGCTTGCGGGCGGATGGATAAAAGCTCTTCAAGAAGGGGCTGTTTTGCTTTACGACGAACTTAGCAGCAGTTTCCATCCCCATATCTCACGGTTTCTAATAAATCAATTTCACACTCCTCACATCAACAGGAAAAATGCTCAGCTCATTATTTCCACTCATGATACTACATTTCTTGATGAGAGCATTTTTAGAAGAGATCAAATCTGGTTTACAAAGAAAAGTCATGAAGAACAATCTACCCAGCTCTATTCTTTGTTGGAATATAGTCCGCGTAAAGGAGAAGCTATTGAAAAAGGTTATCTCAAAGGTCGTTACGGAGCCCTCCCTTTCATCGGTATTCCGGAGCTATAACAAATGGAAAAAAGAAAAAAAGGGAATAAAAAAGGACCAAAAACGGTTCTAATCGTTTGTGAAGGATATACAGAAGAAAATATGGTTATAAGCGAGAAAAATCGTCGGAAAATCAACGCGGTAACAATCGTCAACATGAAAGGATCCGCTCCGCTTGAAATCATTGAAACTACGGTGCCGTCACTTGTTTGGACACAAAATCGACACCTTTATGTCAAAAAAATAAGTAAAATCTTCTCCGAATTGAGGGTGCGGGGGGCCTTTTGCCCCCCACACCTTCCTTTTTTTATATTTCGCCCTGCCTTTCCCAACTGAGGCAATCGAGCTATGCTCGTTTGCCGAGGGCGGGAGCTTTCCTCATTTCATTAACTGAGCGATTATGCCGCTCAGCTTAAATTAATCTCCATTTTTCTGCTACTTCTTTTTGCCTCCTTTACTTTAAAACCAACATATTTCCCTCTACAGTGTTTCGGAGGAATCCCATGGAAAATCTCGTTCGGTGTGGCATATAGAAGCCCTTGATGAGGCCGGCTCTCATTGAAATGTTTGTAATATTCCCCAATCGCTTGCCTTATTTCCCTTACGTTCTCATAGCACCCGGGATAGATCCTCTCGTATTTCAAAGACCACCAACTCCTTTCTTGGTAGATGTTGTCAATTGCCCTTCCTCCCCCGTCAAAGCTTATCTTCACCCCCTTCGCTTTCAACAAACCTATGAAGGCTTCCCCGGTAAACTGCGATCCTTGATCCGTATTAAAATACTCAGGAACCCCCATCTCAAACGCTCTCTAAAGCCCTGAGGCAAAAATCCACCCCTAACGTATTGGAAAGCTCCCATGAAAGTACGGTGCCGTCACTTGTTTGGACACAAAAATAAAAAAACCGAATAGCCCTTCCGAACTATTCGGTTAAGATGCCGACGGCCGGACTCGAACCGGCACTCTATTGCTAGAAATAGATTTTGAATCTATCACGTCTACCAATTCCATCACGTCGGCGATGAAATGTATGGGCAGAGGATAGCAAAAGCCCGATAAAAAAACCAAGAGTAAAAAATACTTTAACGGCGCAGATACCCGCCGAAAGCTCTTTCTGCCGAGTAGGTTACCTTTTCATTCTTTTCCCGATCAAACCGAACCTGTAAACTTATATAGGGATAAGGATGGTTGTTGTCGGCATCTCTTCCCTCTTCTTTTTTGTAGAGTTTAACAAGAACTTCCTTGTTATAGAGAGGAGTAGTTGCAACGTCAAATTTGACTGCGGTTAGCTCGGCGAATTGGAGATACTCGGGTTTTCCCCTGTAACACTCCGTTTCTTTATAGTATTTCTTGATAAGGGCGATCACTTCTTCGGGTTTGCTCTCCATCCCTTTTACATAAAAATCAACCTCGGCTCCGATCATATGCTTCGAGTTGATATTGTACGAGGAGCCGTCCGCGTACGAGTTGTGAGCGGGACATCTGTGACCGCACGTCACGACGACGGGCGCGTTTGTTTTCACTTGAATATAGTTGAGAAGGTCCAAAAGAATCGGGTACACGAACTCTTTGTTCCCCCTTGTCGGTAAGCCGTGAGCCTGAGTCCCGCCGCAGTCTCGGACGACTCCCCCTCCGTTTTTTTCTTTGGAGGGATTTTTCGCATCCCCTTTACAGCGAAAGGCTTCTTTGGTTACGGGGGGATGAATTCCCGTGTACCCAACCTCCCAAGGATAGGGGTCTCGAACCTGAGGAAGCAAAACGGACGAGGCATAATTCACTTCGGAAGATACTCTGTGTACCCTGTCTTTTCTTTCATTTTGCTGCTTCATCCCGGCCTTTCTGGAATCCTCGATACCCGAGCAGCCGCAGCAGATAAGAAGCAAGGTCAAAACAAGAGATCTCATCGAGTCATCCTTTTCATGGAGATCCAAGAGTAATCAAACCGTGTTTTTTTTTCTACACTTGCATGATTTACCCGTTTTATATATACGAAAAGTAAAATAGAATTTAATTATAAAAGGTTAATATGTCGATAGAAAATGCATTATTAATTACTCACGAGAAAGAAACTATCGATATTGTCACAAAAAACCCTCATTTACAATCGGTAGAATATCAAGTTGCAAAGGATGCTCTTTCGGGGATCGAAAAACTCAAAAAAGAGTCGTTTGAAATGATCGTATGCGACCTGGAATTGGAAGACCTTTCGGGCCTTGACGTTCTGCAAATTGCCAAACAACTCCACCCCGAAGCTCTCGTGATTATGCTCACTTCGGGAGCTACTATGGAAAAAGCCTTATCGGCCATGCGACTCGGCGCCTTTCAATACCTCCTGAAACCCTTATCGGAAAATGCCCTCGAAAAAGCGTTCGATCATGCTCTTCTTTTGCAGGAAAACGAATTCTTAAGAAAAGAGATCTCCTACCCGACAAAAAAAGGAAATGCTCCTTTCATAGCGGAAAGTCCCTCGATGAAACTAATTCTCGAAGACGTGAAAAAAATTGCCAAAAGTAACGCTAACGTTTTCATTATCGGAGAGTCGGGAACGGGAAAAGAAGTTCTCGCCAATGCCGTTCATAACTTCTCTCTCAGATCTCATAAACCTTTCATCAGAGTCAACTGCGCGGCGATTGCGGAATCTTTACTCGAATCGGAATTTTTCGGCCATGAGAAAGGCTCTTTTACGGGAGCGATACAAAAACGACTCGGTCGTTTCGAACTCGCGGACAAAGGCACCCTTCTTCTCGACGAAATTTCGGAAATCCCCCTTGAATTGCAGCCCAAACTGCTAAGAGCAATCCAGGAGCGGGAATTTGAAAGAGTCGGAGGCGCAAAACCGGTTCAAGTCGACGTACGGCTCATTTCCACATCCAATCGAAATATGAAAGAAGCCGTCGAGAAAAAAAACTTTCGGGAAGACCTTTTCTTTCGTCTCCACGTAGTTCCGATAAAGATCCCCTCTCTGAGAGAAAGAAAGGAAGATATCCTTCCCCTTACTTCATACTTTTTGGATAAGCTTTGCAAAGAGAATTTAATCGGCGACAAAATTTTGTCGGAAAATGCGAAGGAAAAATTGCTCTCCTATTATTGGCCGGGAAACGTACGGGAACTTGCCAATATCGTCGAAAGAACAATCATCATGCATACGGGCGACACCATCAGGGCTGAAGACATAAAACTGGAGTTTTCCTGCCCCGTGCCTCAAATACGCCTACCTTCGGATTTCGGAGTCTGCGAGACTTTGGCATCCGTAGAAAAAAATCACATCTTAGCCACTCTAAGACGCCTAAGCGGCAATAAAACCCGTGCTGCAAAAACGCTCGGCATCAGCCTTAGAACCTTGCGCAATAAACTGAACGAGTATCAAGACGAAACAAATCCCGTTACCTCGTATAATTGAACGGGCATTTCGATCCCCTTGAGAGGGACGGGATCGAGAGTTCGGAATAAAAATCTTTCGCGTACCCCGGGGTCGGAGTACGTTTTTTCCGTGATAAGAATCTGCATCGGTCCTGCTACGGAACAAACCCTTGAAGCCAAGTTGACGTTCGATCCTATCGCCGTATAATTGAGTCTGTTTTCAGCGCCCATATTCCCCGTATATACAAGCCCGGTGTGGATCCCTATTCCTATCTCAAAAATCGGCAGTCCCTCTTTTTTTCTTTCCTCATTCCAAGAATAGAGATCTTCCATCATGTGAAGCGCCGCTTCAACGGCTCTTGCCCCGTGCCGCTCCATGGGCAAAGGAGCGCCGTATAAGGTCATGATCTCATCTCCGACGAACTTATCCACGACTCCGTGCGTTGCGTCGATAACGCTGCACATTCTCGTCATGTACTCATTAAGCATTCGGATCAATACCTGAGGAGGTAATCCCTCGGACATCTTGGTAAATCCTCTTATGTCGCTAAATAAAAGAGTCAAAACTCTTTCTTCTCCCTTGAAATCGAGGTTTCCTTTTAATATTTTCTCCGAGATCTCTTTCGATACCACCTTGTGCAGAACCCCGCGGATTTTGTCTCTGTCTTGCAAAGCGCTAACCATTCCCGCAAACGAGTGCGTAAGTTTGGCAACTTCGTCGCGACGATTGCCGATCGCAGGTAAAACAACCCCTTCATAAGTCCCCGTACCGAGCCGTTCTGCAGCTTTGCATAAGGTAGCTATCGGATTTGTGATCTTTGTCGATATGTTTCGCAGCAGTGCAAGTGCTATTATGAACGATATGAGGGCGGCTCCGGTAAGACTCACGGAAACGTTAAAAATAATATCCTCACCGAGACTTCGTAAAAACGAAGGAATGACCGAAGCTTCTTCTGCCGGAGTTAAAACGGAGGCAGAAAATAGAGAGAAATCGATCGAATACGAAAAATATTTCTTATTCTTGTGCACTACGGAAGATTTCTTTTGGTTTTCAAAAGAATATCCCTCCGAAGAGTAATCGAACACGGATCCGTTCGGGGTAACTCCGAGACTGACTCCCGGAGCGTTCAGAAGGATGGTTTTATTGCCGAGCATGGCAGCCTGTTTAAAGGCTTCTAAAACGGAAAAGCCGATCCGGACAAGAACGCCTTGATCCGAAATCCATGAACGATCGACGTTCAAATCCGTTTTTCCGAGGTTTTGCCTTACCTTCAAGAAAACCCGTTGCGTGCCGTCTTTTACGAAATCTTCTTTCAAAGCGGAAGGACGGTAGAAAACTTCTTTCGATAGTAAACACCCCCCGTCCCCTTGTTTTGCTACTTTTATCGCCCCGACGGGACGAGCTCCCCGCTTTGTTTGCCAAGGTACCAAATTTTTGATCAGATCCGTTTTATAGATCCATCCGTTTTGAATGGAGAGCAAAGCTTTGAAAAGCTCTTTTGCTTCATCTTCCGTCCCGTACGCGAGAGTTTCCATGCGAACCGTTTCAAAACGGGAAGGAGACGGAACGTTTCGGTCCTCCGGAACTTTTGCGTCTTCTCTTGAAAAGAGCAGATAAACACCTTCGGATTCCTCTACGGGAACGGCAACAAACAACTCTTCTTCACCCTCGACCTTCACCCATTCGTCTACGATGGAAAAAGGATGCAGGGGTGCATCTTCGGGAGCAATCCCGACGGTTTCCGCTCCTTCAATTTCCACAAAAGCAATCCGGGGATCTTCCAAAATAATCCGCTCCGCCTCTTTCCAAAGAGAGTCTTCCTCGCTCGTATCGATTTTTTCCGAGGCAAACATATAAGCCACCCTTTCAAGATCGGTTGCCTGCCGGACCACGTTTAAAGTAAGAACAAAAGAGGTGAATTTTCGGATTTTTTCTTGTATGCCTTCGACATATCCGTTCAAAGAGATGCTGTTACGAGTAAGCCCTCGTTTGATCCAAGTTTCCGCAAGAAAATTGTTTAATACACCGACAAGAAGCAAAACCGCCCCTACGCTTAAAAATAGCTTTGCTTTAAGGGTTTTCAAGGCAAACTCCTTCGGTGTGCTTTCTTAGTACTTTCATACAAGCTTGTAAAACGGTCAAGCACTCTTCCCACAATTGCCTTTTCTTCTCGAGCGCGTTGCTTCGCTCCGCTTCCTCGTCGCCCGGAGCAACACAAGGTCTGCATCCGTCCAGAATTTTTTGGTAGATACAAAATATCGACTCGAGGCAAACGGGGTATGCTTCTTCTTCGAGCAGATCCATTTCCAAAAGCTGCATCTTGCCCGATTCCGGAGAAGACAGCGGGTCAAACGGCATCTCTTTCCTTATACGAATCTCTTCGAGCATACTCGCAAACAACGGAAGACACCGATCCAAGCTCGCCAGCAGATCGTCAAAGCCCGCTTTCACATTTTCGGCAGAAAGGGTTGAAAACATCGTCTCTTCGGCTTTTGCATGCAAAAGACCTCTCAAATCATACCGAGACGTGCAATACGCGGAGCTAAATTCCGCGATCGGTAAATGAGCAACATGGGGGATTTTTATCCCTTGCAAAGAAGCATTGAAAAATTTCGATCCCGTTTGCTTTTTCACATAACTTCCGAGACAGGAAGCCTCCATGACCCATTTGACCAAACTATACACAAACTGCCCCTCTCCGTTTTTTTTACGAACGGGTTTTTCCATCGATCTCTTCTCATTTTGTAGATCTTCCAAGAAAATCTTCGAAGAAGGAATCACCCCGGGAGGGTATCTGTGCAGGTCTTTATACGAAAGATCCACTCCGCAAAAAATAATCGGATCGCACCCCAGATACTTCGCAAGCGGGACGGCAAGGGTGGTGACGGAAAGGGCTTCGACCCCGAGTTCGGGCCCTAAAGACTCCCCTCCGATTTCGAGCTTCTCGTTCATCCAATTCTCAAAAGCTCCTCCCGTATCGGAATGAAGATACCCGGGTCTTACATTGGTTGAACTTAGAACCTTTTTGTGCAATCTGGAGGAATACACAAACGGAACTTCGAAACACCCCGAAGACTTGATTCTTCCGTATTCCTCTTCATTCGGATCCAAAGCAATTACCATATGAGGTCTGATACCGAAATGATGTAAAGCCGTAATGGCCGATCCGCCCGCAAAAATAACAGCTCTCGTTTCAAGCTCTTTGATTGCGGGGATAGAATCGGTTAAAGAAACGCCCGCACCGCAAATAACGGCAGGGATTCCCTTGCAAGCATCCTTCCAGAGGTTCACATGGGAAGACTCGGGAAGAGCGAGCAAATTGGCGCTAATGTTTTCCATCAACTTGTGATAATGCAGAGTCTCGGTGATGGCAACCGACATCAAAGAGTTTTTGCGAAGCAGTTCCAGCCTAAGTTTTTTGATCTTATTTTCCATACCGCGGCAGTAGGCCCCGATTGCGACGAAATCGACGCGATCGGAAATCCACTGCCTTACGCAAACGTCAAATACGCCTTTCCAAGAAACCGGCTGCGGAAGCAAAAAAATATGGACGCGGGAGTTTTCTAAAATACGGGTTCCCGCAGGAAGGGTGAAAAGAGCCTGTAATACGCCCGGATCTTCCTCAAAAAAAACAAGCATTCGCTCTTTTTTTTCTTCGAGCCACTCCTTCATTGCCAAATAGTGGTACCCAAGACCTATCCCGTATACGTATAAAACGTCGATCCCCTCTAAAAAAAGAGATTCCTTCCAACTGCGAATTTCGCCGGCAGTGTCTTTTCCGTAGAGAAATCCCTTACTCGTCCTTCCGTTTAGATATCCCGAATCCTCCCGGAAGAGTTCCAAAGGTTCCAAGTCTCCGAAGGAAAGAGTAAATGCTATTTCGGGAAATCGAGTTTGAAGCAAACCCCATACCGCTCCCGGCTCAATTCCAATTACAGCGGCGCCCATCCCAGATCCCCTCTCTAACTTGTGATTTATCTTCGGGCGGGAAAAATCGAGTTTCTCTAAACCTCTCCCCTTCCAAATGGACGGCTTCATA